>Ga0209591_10001002_pt1 | contig 36270 bp, 37 predicted proteins | sample MAT01_FD_187207 | JGI IMG/M metagenome (GOLD analysis project Ga0209591, IMG submission 187207) | Freshwater microbial communities from Lake Fryxell liftoff mats and glacier meltwater in Antarctica - MAT-01 (SPAdes) (version 2) | ecosystem: Environmental > Aquatic > Freshwater > Ice > Liftoff... | reverse complement strand
TTTACATCAGCCATATTTTGTCTTTCCTGTCAATGCGTAAGTCCTAACACCCACACTAAAAGCTTTCAGGGCGGTGGAAGATGGAGAGCAAAAATAAAAGGTAAAAGAATGAACTTTGCCTTTTTAATTCATCCTTTTACCTTTTTTATGTACCTGATGCTTATTTCATATTAGCCCTTGCGTCCTTCACTGCGGCAAAGAAAAATAATCCTGTGAGTGGAATGCTCAATGCCAGGATAATCGCAGTGGCCGTGAAACCAAAATCTGGTCGTCCGTAACTGAGTTCAAAAATCGAACCGACAGCTGCGATCGCACTTACACAAGAACCACCCAGAAATAAACCGCTTTTTGGAGTTAAATACACTACTAGCCCCCTATCTTATTGGTTTCACCGCTTGATACGAGAAGCCATTCTTAGATAGCTCCTGGGCTAAAGTCAAGGAGTTTTCTACACGGTCTACAAATACCACGCCGTTAAGGTGATCCATTTCGTGCTGAATGCAGCGTCCCAGGAGGTCATTAGCCTTTAATGTCCGGGGACGACCGTACTCGTCTTTATAGCCAATTTCTACGACTTCAGGGCGCTTTACGTCTAGATATACATTCGGAATACTCAAGCATCCTTCTTGGGCTACAGAGATGTCGCGGCTTACTTGTTTAATGGTGGGGTTAATCAGTACCAAAGGTAGATTAGCTGCGTTCTCTGGTTCCAGGTCGATGACAATTAGTTGTTTGTGAATTCCCACTTGCGGTGCAGCCAAACCAATGCCATCTTTGCTATACATAGTTTGCAACATTTCGCGCACCACTTGGCGGAGTTCGTCATCTACCTTCGTCACTCGCTTTGCAGCTTGACGTAGCACGCGATCGCCTAAATAATGAAGCTCCAAAGGTGGATTTTTTAACTTTTTTTTCTCTACAGCAATTTCAGAGGGCATGAGTCTTGATGGCTAGATGGTGAAAATTCCTACTATCTTTATTCTATAAGACTCATATTTAATTTTTGAAATACATGTAGGGGAGCCAGTGCTTTGCGGAGGTTCCCGAAGCGGTAACGATAGCGAACGCGAGTCTGACTTGCTCTAAGCGAACGCAAGTGCGTCTACGTTTATTTGGATAATTTATTTCTTGGAAATCCCTTAGTCTAGTTCAGTAGACTAAAGCTTGTAGCGTTGAACTTTTGTTCCAGGCGGGTGAGGGGTGAGGAAGCCAACAGTTAAGCTGTTTCTAGGCTTTTGTTGACACTAATACTCTACGGGTGTACCTCATGTAAACGAGTACCGCTATATCAATCTTAGTTAGACCTAGTACCAATCTCCAAAATAATTCTAGTGAAGTCACCTTGCACCATCCTTTCGGATTCCTATACAATATTTTTTTAGTAGAAAGATTTATTCAATCTATTTTTTATTGATATAAACCTATATTTAACAATATTTTTTCGCATCCTCACCACATTCATTGACTAAATATAATAAACACTTAAAACGAAGACCAACTATTTGTTCATAGAGGGGGTTGATTTTACATAAAGGTGGAATCTGGAACAGAGTCCGACCGAAAACTGTAACAGTTCTTTCAAAAGGACAATTGGAGGGAATTACTTTGCACAATAGTTTGGCTAGATGATAATCATGTATTTCTACAGACTCAAGTTGATATCGGATCTGGCTTAATAAGTTATTATCCAAGTTGGCTTTATTTAAGAAGTTCATAATTTAGAATTCCTTCAATCAATCTTGTTTGTTACTTTAAAGTTACACCTCTCGTCAGATACTAAACATCGTAGAATTACCAAACTATTTCCCCCCTTTTTTTTAAGTCAGTTGTAAAAACAGTAAAATTGCTTAGAAACCAGAACAGGTAGCCAATTGTTATCAATAATTGTAGGAGCGACAGTGAGTCTATCTATAGCGGTTCTCAGTTGAGTGAGGTACAAGAACCCCACCCCCAACCCCCTCCCCGCAAGCGATGAGGGGGCTATGACGTACCTCATGTGATTAGGAAACGCTATATAGTAAATGGCACGAAGACAAGGTAAATGGTCGAGACAGCAGGAGGGTACAAGAGTAAAGGAGCAGGAAGCAAGTAGCAATGTATTGGCAAACTTTGCACTATTGACTATAAATAGTGGTGTTATTGACGCAAAGACGCAAAAGCTGAACTTAGCGCCAAGGCGTTAAGTTAATTCAAATTTTGAGGTGATGTGTGTTTAAATCTCTTACGAAACTTGACTATCTGCTCAAAGAAACTTTCCTCGGTTTACTGCGGGGAGGTTGGATGAATTGGGCAGCTGTAAGTACTGTAACGGTGTTACTGTTTTTATTCGGCTTGAGTTTGCAAACCTCTTGGCAAGTTGAAAAACTCCTCTATCAGTTTGGTAGTCAGCTAGAAGTTTCAGTTTATCTCGAACCGGATACGCGGGTCGAAACCATTGAGCCACTAATCGCAAAAATGCCAGAGGTGGCGGCGATACAAAGCATTACCAAACAGGAAGCTTGGACTAAATTAGTTAAGGAAATGAGAATTTCTGATATTGAGGGTGCTACGCAGCAGCTAGGTGAGAATCCTTTGGTTGATGAGATGAAGGTGAAAGCGCGTAATTCTCAAGTTGTGCCAACTTTAGCAACACAGTTGGCTAAATTGCCGGGAGTTGAGACGGTGCAGTATGTGGATGAAGCAGTTAAACGCATTGCCCAGTTGCACCAAGGTCTAAACTGGATTACTTTAACAATTACGATTATTCTGACTTTAACAGCGATCGCAGTGACTACCACCACAATTCGGCTGATTGTGATGGCGCGACGCCAGGAAATTGAAATTATGCAACTAGTGGGAGCAACATCAGCTTGGATCTACCTCCCGTTTATTTTACAAGGAATTACTTTTGGTTTGGTTGGGGGTGCGATCGCTTGGAGTTTTATTTCTGTGATTCAACAGTTTCTCGGTAAGTTGCTAGCCAATCAACCTGAATTTATTCAAGCTATCACCAACGGGGTGCAACTCACTCCAGCGCAAATTTTACTATTACCTCTGATTCTCTTGAGTTTCGGTGCAGCTGTAGGATTAATGGGAAGCTTATTTGCTGTCCGACGTTTTGCCAAAGGTTAATCATTAATCATTGGCCATTGCAAAGGACGAATGACAAATGACAAATGACAAAACCTTATGAAATCGCAATGGGAATGTTTTCTGCAAAATCTCGGTGTATGGGAAGGTTCATTTACCAACTTTTCTCCCGAAGGCACACTTCTGAACGATACTCCTAGCCATCTTTCTCTAGATGGTTTAAACAATAACCAGACAGTGCTATTAACTTTGTGCCGTTCGGGGCGAGATGATTTAGTCAAAGAATATAGTTCTGTGGGAGGGGGTCTACTTTTTTTTGAAAATGGTTCATTTTCTGAAGGTTTAATTCAGCTAGGGCCATTTTCAGAATTCGGTGCAGAACTCGCTTTTGTTCATGGAAATCGCCGCTTACGTCTGGTGCAACTGTTTGATAAGACTGGTGATCTAAGTAGACTAGTTCTAATTCGAGAACATCTCGCCAGAACTCCAGCAACAGAACGTCCACCTTTGCAGATAAATGACTTGTTGGGAGAATGGCGAGGAGAAGCAGTGACAATCTATCGAGATTTGCGTTCGCCTGATATTTACTCTACAACTTTGAAAATACAACTTGATGATACTGGGCGATTAATTCAAAGTACCTCTTTTGGCGATGTCTCACGACAAGCCTCTTTGAGTCTACGCACAATTACCTCAACTGCTACCATCAAAGGTTCCATCGTTCTCTTTGACCAAGATCCCCAAAAGCAGATACAAGTATTATTGTTACCTGATGGCGCTTCTGCAACTTCTCCTCTAAAGGTGCAATTACGTCAACCATTATTTTTGGAAGCGGGTTGGTTAATCCAGTCAAACCTGCGCCAGAGGATGATTCGCAGCTATAACGATAAAGGCGAATGGGCTAGTTTAACATTAGTTACTGAAGAAAGAGTGTAAAAATTTTTGAGAGTGCGATCGCTTATCCCCGGTAATTTCAATCAACACTTTATATCGTAATCAGCGTCAACCGAACCTACAATATTAGCGATCGCACTAGAACCTATTTCCATCGTACCTGAAGAGAAAATAGAGCGATCGCTCTATCCATCTCAGAGAGATTATATTGCTTAGTCAACCTTCATTTACCATATCTAAAATCTGATTGTATAAGGCTGGAGGCGTCTAATCTCACCTCATATCGAAGTCGTTCAACAATCTCACGGCTTGCAACTTGTCGAACTTCCAGCCAAGAAGCAGTTTGAACTTCAGAGGTTCCAGTAACGGGAGGATCGATATCGGTAAGCTCACAATATACCGCTTCTGGAATGGTGACTTGAGTGTAAAGTTAAGGCAGAAGTTGCAAGTGTTGAATTGCTGCCAAATTTGTGATTGCCGACGTATCGCTGATAACAATCACAGCCTTCCAAGTTCTCGCAGATTTTTCAAATCCAATTCAAAGTCTTCAACGTCGTAGGAGTGGAGAGGGATGTTTCGCTGCTTGAGGAGTTGGCGAAAGGTATTGGGTTGCATATCTGCTAGCTGACTGGCGTAGCCTATCGTTAAGCGTCCTGTCTGGAATAGGAACAGCGCAATTTCTTGACAAAACTCGCTTGGGGTAAGCTGAGATGCTTGGAGAATTTCGTCTGAGATTACAACACTCATAACAAGGCTAATTTACCGATTATATGTTCAGGGTAGCCCAAAAAACCTCAAACTACGTTACAGTTCAGTAGGTTTATGAAAGTGCGATCGCTTGCTTTTGTTAGCCTGCACCGTTAATCCCCTCTGATTTCGACTAACGCTTCACCAGATCGCAAAAGCTCTAATGCTTCTAGCAATGTTGAATTCAAAATCTCTTTTAATCGGGCATTTGACGTATTGCCACATGTCAACCAGATAACTTGTGGCGGTGTTCCAAGACGATCAACTAAGTCAGCAAAGTCACTGTCTTTGGTGATGAAAATGACTCCTCTAGCCCTCGCTGCCTCGAAAATCTCAGGATCTTCGGCATCTCTCAACCCAACATCACGCAAAGCTAATGCGGTTATGCCGAATGTGGTGGTTATCCAAGTTGCAATTGCGGGTGACAGATGTGCATCTACCCAGATTGTCATGCAACCAAAACGGGATGATTGAGCTTACGTGAAGCGTACACAAGTGCTGCTTTAAGATCATCCGCTTCTAAATCGGGCATTTCTTCTAAGATTTGTTCGGCACTGAGTCCAGCTGCAAACAAGTCGAGTACATCTGATACCCGAATTCTCATGCCTCGGATACAGGGACGACCACCACATTGTTTGGAATTAACTGTAATTCTTCCAAGTAAGTCTGACATACGGTTTCACTCGGAGATAGTCTTTAACCCAGTATATGTAAGGTAGGCGCTCATTACATAACTTCTTACTAAGAATCTGAGCTATTATCCAATTTCAACCATTTGTCAACTTCTGAATGACTCTGAAAAAGTTTGGTTATCTCTCCCTCAAATTCAAATCCGTGAGTATGGACTACTCTATAGGTATACCAAAACTCTTTGCATCCAGGATAAGATCCCCCATCATCATATTCACGTTCGTATTCAATTGATACTCCATCTTTAAAATGGTGAACTCGCTTGGTTATCTCGATAGTGCTACCTGTTTGACCGTGTTTTGTTTCCGATTGAAAGTCACTGGTTACAATCTCGCAAGGGCTGGCTGCACCCTCAATCGCTTTAACGTAGTCAACAAGACGCTTCATAACTGAACTTCTTTACCTTATGATTTCTTAAAACGTTATCTATCGCCCAACAAACAGCCTCAAAATCACACCTTCATTCAGGTATTATTATTAGACAACAGAGAAAAGCTCTGTTAGAAAAGTTGTCATTCTTTATACCAATAAACAACGACGTTGCAACGCTTGCTTGAGTAAAGCTTGATATTCCTCATCCTCAACCCGATAAGCCCCAAATCTTTCCAAATGCGGATTCATCATTTGGGCATCAAAAAACACAAATTTCCTTTGACGCAATCTTTCTACCAACTTAACCATCGCTACCTTCGAGCCTTCAGGAATCCGGTAAAACATCGACTCGCCAATAAAAGCCCCACCAATCACAATCCCCAAAATTCCCCCAGCTAATTCGTCACCCTGCCAAGTTTCAAAACTATAAGCGTAACCATTCTGGTAAAGTAGCGAATAAATCTCTCGTAATTCCGGTGAAATCCAAGTTGTCTCTCTGTCAGCACATCCAGCCACCACAGTCTCAAAGTCCCGATTAATCGCCACACTAAAACGTTCTTGATTGAGAACACGCTGCAAAGACTTGGGGTAGCGAAACCGATCATCCAAAGGAATAAAAGTCCGATCGCGACTTCCGTACCAACTCAGGCGATCGCGCTCATCAGCCATGAGAAAATAGCCTTGTGCATAACCCTCAACAATAGCGGCGATATCATATTGCATAAATAAATATAAAAAAACACTCTTAGAAACGCAATTTGATGCTACCAATCATTCTCAGCGTTCCTCTGCGTTTCCCTCCGCGTCCCTCTGCGTTTAAAATAAAAAAGATGACTCAACCAATTCCACCCATTACCCTACCACCGCCTGAAAATCCGTTGCTCGAAGGTGAATGGTTACGAGAACGCTTACAACGGTGGCTAGATACAGAATTTATCCCCGAAGCAGTCAACCAAAACATTGCCCAACGAGCCGCACAGATTTTTGTGCGTCAACGGATGGAAGGAGAAAACGACCTTGGTTCTCTGGTAATTGCCATTGTCACAGAGATGCAGTCCTATGATTTTTCCAATAGCTTCTATGGAGAGTTTGCGATCGCTAACGCCGTCAGCGATCTACTCTTAGAAAGTCTGGGAATTGATAAGTGTTGTGGTCAATAATATTTTGTCATTAGTCCTTTGTTATTTCCCAATGACTAATGACTAATGACTAATGACTCTTAACTACCAACTAGACTTAACAACTCCAGGCAATAGACCTTCATGCGCCCATTCTCTCAGCACGTTCCGAGACAGTCCAAAATCGCGGTAAACACCTCTAGGACGACCAGTTAACCAGCAACGGTTGCGGTGGCGGGTGGGCGCACTATTCCGGGGTAGCTGTTGAATCTTCCGGTGGATTTCCAGTTTCTCCAAAGGAGATCCTGCACTTCTGAACTCTTCCAGAAGCGCTTCTCGCTTATCAGCATACTTTTCTATCAACCTGCTGCGCTTTTTCTCGCGCTCAATCAAGCTCTTTTTTGCCATATATTCTCTAACTTATTTAAAGACACCATTCCCCATTCTACAGTCTCTTCATCAATTCTGGGGTTACTGATGTCGCTTAACCTACAACCACTGGCTTATTAGCAGCAGGACATAAATCGGCAAGTTCACAAGCAATACAGACGGGAGAACGGGCTTTACAAATAGCACGACCGTGATAAATCAGCCGAATTGACCAATTTTCCCAATCAGGTTGCGGCAATAAACCCATTAAATCTTGCTCAATCCGAACCGGGTCTTTTGCTTCAGTTAAACCCAAACGTTCGCTAAGGCGCTTAACGTGAGTATCTACCGTCACTCCAACATTAATGCCATAAGCATGACCCAAGACTACATTGGCTGTCTTCCGTGCCACACCTGGAAGCTTTAATAATTGCTCCATTTGGTTAGGCACAACAGAGTCAAATTCGGTAACAATCATCCGACAGGCAGCTTGAATGTTCTTGGCTTTATTGCGATAAAACCCTGTTGAACGCACCAAGCTTTCTAATTCTACCAAGTCAGCGATCGCTAAACTAGCAGCATCAGGAAACCGATCAAATAAAGCTGGTGTCACCTTATTCACCCGCTCATCAGTACACTGAGCAGAGAGAATCGTTGCCACCAACAATTGTACTGGCGTTGAGTAGTTCAAAGAGCAAGTAGCATCTGGATAAAGACGCTTTAGACGAGCTAAAATTTCTATCGCCCGTTGCTTCAAAGGTAAAAGTTCCTTTTCCCTATTCCCCACTCCCTATTCCCCACTCCCTATTTTCACTGAAACAATTTTTGTACCCACTCCAATTGGCTAGTTAATTGAGTAGTTTCTTTGACTATCAGAAAAATTCCTAACCCTAAGAGTAACACCAAACCGGTTTGCATTACACCTTCTTGAATCCGGGCTGGTACAGGCTTACCGCGTAAACCTTCAATCAGCAGAAAAGCGAGTTGTCCGCCATCCAAAGCTGGTAAAGGCAAAATATTGATAATAGCCAAGTTAATGCTGATAATTGCCGCAAAAGATAACAAGTTTACGCTATTGTCTTCAGCTAATTTTGCACCTATTTTGACAATATTAACTGGGCCAGAAACTTGTCCAGCAGTTTGTTGAAAGTTGGTAATCAACTGCCCAAAACCGCTAAGTGTACCAACAAATAATTGTTGAAACCTGTTAGCAGCCATGCCAAAAATTTCCAAAGGACTATTAGGACGGCGATAAACTGCTGTAGCATTTGGACTAAGTGCCACACCAACTACACCTTTGCCATCGGCTCCCAGTTTTGGCGTTAATTTCAGGGTTTGTTGTTGGTTGTCACGCAGAATTTTCAGTTCGATTTGCTGATTTGGATGAGTTTGAATTTCTTTTGTCAGCAAAGGAGTTGATTTATCAGAAGCCGGGAGTTCTTGACCGTTAACAGCCAGAATAATATCTCCTTCCCGAATTCCTGCTTGATAGGCAACAGATTCTTGATTAACAGGCTGTACGGCGACACCAGCTTTATAATTTAATTCTTTGGGAATGCCGACGATACCCAATTGCAGAGCCAACACTAAATAGGCAAATATTAAATTTGCGATCACTCCAGCACTAATAACGATCGCCCTATCTAAAACTGGACGGTTACGCAGCAGATTCGGGTCATTGAGTGGAACATCGCTATCGGGGTCATCATCGGGAAAGCCCACAAAGCCGCCCAAGGGAAAGGCGCGGACAGCATATTCGGTTTGCTTTCCTTGATACTTAAGAAGAACTGGGCCAAAACCCAAAGAAAAACGGTTAACGAGAATACCTTGAGAACGGGCTGCAACAAAATGTCCCAACTCGTGTACCAAAATCAAAACAGCCAAAACTGCGATCGCTGCTAAAACTGACATAGAGCAAATTAGTGAAAATATTAAGCTATAGTTATCTCCATTCTAATTGGGCATTAGGCATTGGGCATTGAGCATTGAGCATTGGGCATTGAGCATGGGGCATTGGGTATTGAGCAAAGAGGTCAGAATATTAACGAACGTGGATTAAATAAAATGCAAAACTTCATCCTGTCTCTAACTTCCCTCTCCTTTATAAGGAGAGGGATTGAGGGTGAGGTAAGCCAGGGACATAAATTGTGACCAATGACAAATTACAATACTTCACGCCCCAAGTAAGGTTGCAGGACTTCTGGTATCCTCACCGTCCCATCAGGTTGTTGATAATTCTCCAAAATTGCTGCCATAGTCCGTCCCACAGCCAAACCCGAACCATTGAGGGTATGTACGAACTGAGTACCTTTCTTCCCCGCCTCTTTGAAGCGAATATCAGCCCGTCGCGCCTGGAAATCTATAGTATTGGAACAGCTAGAAATTTCGCGGTATTTGCCAGAAGAAGGCAACCAAACCTCTAAATCATAAGTTTTGGTAGAGCCAAATCCTAAATCTCCAGTACTTAAATTTACTACTCGGTAAGGCAACTTCAACGCCTGTAAAATTGCTTCTGCATTCCCTACCAATTTCTCCAATTCATCAAAAGATGTACTGGGTTCGACAAATTTCACCATTTCTACCTTGTTGAACTGATGGAGGCGAATTAATCCCCGCATATCCCGCCCATAGCTACCAGCTTCGCGGCGAAAACAGGGAGTAAAAGCACAGTGGTAGATAGGCAAGTTTTCAGCAGCGAGAATTTCACCCCGATAAAGATTTGTAACTGGAACTTCTGCCGTAGGAATCAGCCACAAGTCATCATCAGCGCATTTAAAGCTTTCTTCCGCAAACTTGGGTAACTGACCGGTCGCCGTCAAAGACTCGGTATTAACTAACAGAGGCGGACTTACTTCCACATATCCCGCCTGAGTATGGAGAGCCAGCATAAATTGAATTAATGCCCTCTCCAGTGCCGCACCAGCGCCTATCAATGTCACAAAGCGACTTTGGGCAACTTTCACAGCTCGTTCAACATTGAGAATACCCAACTTCTCGCCAATTTCCCAGTGAGGGAGAATATTCGGATTTTGCGGAATATACTCATCACCCCAACGCCGCACTTCTACGTTATCTTCCTCATTTTTACCAATGGGTGTAGAGTCGCTTGGTAAGTTGGGAAGTGCCAACACAAGTTGAGCAATTTCAGCTTTGAGGTTTTTTTCCTGGGGTTCCAGTTCGCTCAATGTAGCTTTGACAGAGTTACCTTCATCTCGCAAAGTTTGAATTTCTGGGTCTTGAGGATTGATCCCAGATTTAATCTTTTGCCCAACAATTTTACCGATTTCGTTGCTCCGAGCTTGGAGTTGACTGCGCGTCCCCTCTAGTTCCCGTTGTTGCCGATCTAACTGTAAAATCGGTTCAATGTCGTATTTACCACTACGACTATTCAATCGTTCTTGAACTAATTGCGGATTTTCCCGTATTTGCTTAATATCCAGCACAGATTTTTCTCAGTTTTTAGCCTAAAATCTTCCTGTCAATCCAGTTAACACATAAGCATTTAGCATATAGTAGTTTTGCTTTGCTGTAACTGGAAAAACAAAGTTTATTAGAAAAATCAGTTTCAATCTCTGATCAAGATTTTACCCTAGCATCACTGCCAGGGCTAAGAAACCATATAATGCATTAACTTCTTTTGACTCCTGAAAACTCAGCACTCATATTAGGGTCGGTTAATCCGATTGAGTAGCCAAAGTGATGCAATAAGCCCTGCAAAATGCGCTGAAACAGTATTAGTGTTTGCCTGTACCACAAGCATATCTAGACCGCTAATAATCCGAGTCGGGTCAAAAAATTGGGTAGTTATAGCTTGGGGAGAAATGGATCTTGCTACCAGTGTACCAACGATCGCTTGCGCCCCTAAAAGAGTTACCAGCGTTCCTGCTAAATTCACCCACAGCCCTAAGCGTAATACTTGCACAGTCTCGCTTTTCCGAGGGCGGTTGCTGGGATTGGAAGATTCCAATTGCTTGCCAATTCTAGTGTAACGGTAAGCTAAATAAATGCCCCCACCCAAAATAACCAGTCCACAAATTGCTAAAAATACGCCAAAGCCAGTCCCAGGGTTATTACTAGGACTGCCAGTTCTTTGATTAAAGATGGCGAACAGCAGCACAATTATGCTAGAAACAACGCCTAGTACTAGCTGAATCCAGAAGCTAATCCAACCTGTAAGGCGAAAGGTTTGGGCAATTGCCCGCAAAGTTGAGGAAGATGATGGAGCATCAGGAGTTTGTGACATAGAGTGAACCAATATGCTGGGCGCTTGATTAAGGGACGCGAGGACAAGGGGACGCGGAGAGTTCTTTACCCGCGTCCTCGCGTTTCCCCGTCTTATTTCCCCCCGCCTTTGGGTCTTCTTTGATAAATTTACTATCACACTTGCCATAAAAGACAAGAGATTCTCTTGTTGAGAAAATCAGTAATGGTTACGGGTTAAGTGTTTTCACTGCCGTACCAGCTTTAACCTAAACATATCCCTTAGCGTAAGCTTTTAGAATTCGCATTGGGAAAATCACTGTAAAACAAAGTGTTTATTAACTTTTACAGACAAAATAGCATTTTACCTGTAAAATTTCTTCGATGGCATTTTATTGCTTAAGCAGTTCTAACTAGCTCGGCATCACTTAACACCAAGATACTGACTTTGCCAGTGTCTGTTCGCTCCTCACCACTCTGTATCGAGCTTGAGTAGGGATACACTATTTTGTGCCCCTAAAACTCGCAAACTCGTCCCACAACTTCACAGGCGTGGGTAATTATTTCGTATTTACACTTTAGACATCTAGCCTAAGTAGCTTTATATACATTGCTTACTTAGTAGTAGCACTGTATACTGACTACAAGGATTGTAGACCCTACCTTAAGGCATTTTTTTAGCCATTCACTAACCATGAAACTTGAGGATATATATCAATTCTTTGAGAATCCTCCGCCAACTTACCTTTGTCAGGAAGTAGCAGTTTGTTACATACTGTCTGTTTTATTACAAGGTGAATCTTACGGAACCGAGTTGATTGAGCAATTAGAAACTGAATATCCAACCTATAGGCTTTCGGATACCGTACTTTATAGTGCAATCAAATTTCTGGAAGATGAAAGGGCAATCACTGGATATTGGAAGAAACTCGAAGGACGAGGACGCCCCAGGCGAATGTACCAAGTTTCTCCAGAATGGCAAGTTCAAGCGCAGGATTTAGCTTTTCAATGGCTTAACTACATCAATAGGAGGACAAAGTAACGAATAATGAATAATTGATAATGAATAAGTCTCCTCCAGTCAAACAGTAACAATTAGTTATGGATACTGCTATTCTGCCATCTACGTTCCTGCTAACCTTGTTGTTATCGGTTGGGCTGTTTTTCTTTATTCGTGCCTCGACTAAAGACCGCATAGAAACAGCACAACTGGTATCTGAGCAAGACGAAGCTGCTTTAATGTCTCAATTAAAAGAGTATTTTCGCTCACGGTCTTACCGAGTGGCAGCGGTAGACCAAGAACAAAACAAAGTGACTTTTGAAGGTAATGTTCGCCCCAGTTGGTTCTTAGCCATATTTTTAACTCTGCTGGCAGCGACTGGTATTGTTTGTCTATCACTAGTCGTGTACCTGCTTTTTCCTAACCTCAGTACCTTTGTTCTGCCTATGGTACTCCTGTCGCCTTTGACTGGTCTATTTTATTGGAAAAAATCTGGAAGACTTGAGAAGGTGTCGCTCAAAGTAGAAACAACTCAGAGCGAACAAACCTCCTCAAGTAAGATTACTGTAGTTGCCCATCGAGATGAACTGTCCGAGTTACAGAGGACTTTACAGTTCAAGGCTGGTGAATAATTGTTGGTTTTTATGACCATCTCTTAACTATGATATGCAGACTTGTGATCTGACCTACTCTTTAGGCACTGGAAAGTAGGAAGGAGGAAATTAAGACTTCTGCTTTGTCAATTTTCCCCACGACAAAAGTAGTGGGGAAAAATTTAAATTCATTAACTTAAATTTGTTGACAGAGCTTGGTTAACAATTTACGGCATAAGAGCGCAACTTCACTAGCGCTTTTGGAGGCGCTTGGCTCTATACCCATAGCATCAACCCATGCAATGTAGCGTGGTTTGAGACAAGTTAACTTTCCAACTACCTGGGCTAGCTTTAAAAAGCAAATCAGCTCCAAACTAAAAAAAAATTAAATTTTGCATAAACTTAGCAATTTTGCTAGTTAATGATAGTCAGGAGCCACATTCAATGCGTAAGATGACCGTTTATGGTTCACCGACTAGCTAAAGCAAGAGGTTCTTGACCTGGCGAAGGTTCTAACACCCTCAGACTAGGAAACAAGAAATGATTTTCCTCTACGTATTGAGCACCAAACAGTCCCTTTTCTGCCCAGAAATAACGGTCTGTGGTGTGTTCATTTCGCTTTACGAGTAGCAACGCAGGTGGCAAAATACCTTCAGCTTGAATGAATCTTCTCGCTGCTGTCACAGGTTTTTCTTCGCCACTTTCGATGCTATATTGAGGCACATGTTCCAAAATTCGCCGTCCTTCCTGACGACGACGACTTTTCCTTTTGCGTCTCCTTGCCAATCTATTGTCCTCCTCTTTCAAGCTATAGATTGTAGTAATAGCTACAAAATCAGTCGTCATTATATAGGTTCTAGTTCAAAATATCAATAGTTTTTAACCTTTTAATTTAAGAAAATTAATATCTTTGGAGATAGGGAAAACAAAATAACCTAAGGATATAATCCCTTGGTATAAACCTTTCATGTAGAAGATTTTAGTTAAGCTTTATTAAATGGGTGAGGTAAAAACTAAGTATCCTCTTTTAATCATGATGCCTCAAAATCTGTAATCTTGAGCAAAAGCTAAAAAATGTTAATGTCTGCCAGTTCCGATTTTCTTGCTCTATGTCGAGAGCAAATAGCGTTGCTAACCCAAGGGCTGGGAGCAACTTTAAGTATTGTGTACCTGACACAAGAATTGGTAGAGACTCCCTCAGATGAGGCCAAACTGATTCCTGTGGTAATTTACCCGGAAACAGCATTATTACCGCCAGGGGAAGAGACTGCTGAAGCGACAGCACGCAAGCAACTTCAAGTTGAAAATGTGTTTATATTACCTAATCAACAGAGAAGGTTATTGACAGCAGGATCAGAATCTCCAACCTCGTCACCGGAGTCTGAGATACCAGATGCGTCTCAACCCCATCTAAAAGAGGAATATTTATTTAGTGGCAACCAAATTGTTTTACCTCTGGTTTATGAGGGTGTAATGATGGGGTTACTAGTGACGGGTAGGAAAGACCGAGCATGGAATGAACACGAGGAAAGTCAGATTCAACGGATAGCCCAAACACTGGCGATCGCTTGTATTTTAGATCAACGGCGAGCATGGTTTGAGCAGCAGTTGCATGAGCAACAAATTCTCCAAGAAAAACAGCGAGATTTGCTAGATAACCTATTGCATCAGTTTCGTAACCCATTAACGGCATTGCGGACTTTTGGTAAACTGCTATTGAAAAGGTTGCGACCAGCAGACACCAACCGAAATGTAGCAAATAGTATTGTGCGGGAAAGCGATCGCCTCCAAGAATTGCTGCAACAATTTGAGCAAGTAATTGACTTAACAGAGGCAGATTTAGCACCACTACATCTCCCCGAAGAAGTATTTGTAGAAGCAACTATCCAAAAAGACGCTAAACCGCCGCTATTATTGCCGGGAACGGGAGATAAAGCAGTTGACTGCTCGTTAGCAGATATATTAGAACCATTATTAATATCAGCCAAAGCGATCGCACAAGAGCGAAAGCTAAAACTAATAACTGAAATTCAACAAAATTCACCCCTAGTACGTGCCAACGTCAAAGCATTGCAAGAGGTGTTAACTAACATCATCGATAATGCATTGAAATACACTCCCACTGGGGGCAAAATTTTAATCCAGGCGGGGCAAAAAAAGGCTAATTTTCAGGCAATTGTCATTAGTGATAACGGGCCTGGGATTCCAGCCGAAGATTTAGAGCATCTTGGAGAACGGCATTATCGGGGTGTACAAGCGCAAACAGAAATCCCCGGCAGTGGTTTGGGGTTAGCGATCGCTAAACAATTAATAGAGCAAATGCAGGGCGAAATCGAGGTTTTCAGCCCTGCAATCAACTCTAAGCTAACTTCACCCGATGCGCCGGGGACTACGTTTATTATTTGGTTGCCGGAAGTTCAAAATTAGTCATTAGTCATTAGTCATTAGTCATTTGTTAGGAGTCATAAGAGAAGAACTTTCTGTTTGCCCCAATGCCCAATGCCCAATGCCCAATGCCCAATGCCCAATGCCCAATGCCCAATGCCCAATGCCCAATGCCCAATAACTATTTGAGCGAGACTAGTAAATTTTGATTGATGGTCATTTGTAAATCGGTATCTGGGTCAATGGCGATTAAGTCAACACTATTTTTACCGAAGAACAGACCAACCAACGCACCGATACCAGCGCCACCCAAGACTTCTTCTGTGGCTATAGCGCGATCGCCTGTGACAGCAGATACCGCAGTTGCTGCACCTGCGCCCAATACAGTATTCTTGATAATTGAACTAATACTAGTACCCTTCTTGACGGTTTCAGTTTTGGTAATCACGTCTGAAGTAGCGTTAAGCTGATACTCCTGACCATTGGTCAAAACTAGTTTCTCGGCAACGAATTGAGAACCGCCTGTAGCGGGTTTGAGTTGACCCATAACTTGACTACCAGCAGGAATCACTACAGTTCCTCCTTGCGTAACTACGTTTTGGGATACTGTCAATGTCAATGGCGCTGTTTCATCCTTTGTAACCAGAATTTTTTCTGCCTTGTCATACTTCACAGGGATAGCAGTCCCTTGAGGAATTGTGACTGATAAAGGCGTTGGGGTAGTAGTAGTAGGTTGTCCCAGAGCCACGACATAGGGCGAGTTCATTGCTGAGGCTTGATTAGAACTAACCAATGCTTGGTAAATAAAAGCTGCTACCTGGGCGCGAGTGGCGGTTGCAGTTGGATTTAGGAACTTCACATTAGGATAGTTCACTACAATTTGCTTCTCAGTTGCGGCTGCGATTGGGCTACGGGCATAGCTAGCGATGTTAGAGGCATCGTTGAAGTATTGCAGAGTGCTTTCAGTATTGCCGCCAGGAGTATATCCCAGACCGTTAGCGAGAGAAACTAAAACCTGCTGGCGGGGAATAGCTTGGTTAGGCTCAAAGCGATTTCCAGGATATCCAGATAAGAAACCAATGGTATAAGCTTGCCCAATGGCACTCGATGCCCAATAATTGCTAGGCACGTCAGCAAAATTGATTGGCTGCCGTTGCTGTGCTTTTTGGAAAGCTTTGTTGACCATAGCGGCAAATTGAGCGCGTGTCACAGGTTCTTCTGGGCGGAAGCTACCATCAGGAAATCCGGCAATTACACCTCGCTGTGACAATTGTTGAATAAACTGTGCTGCCCAATAGTTAGATGAAACATCAGAAAAAGTAGTTTGAGCTAAAGATGGGGAAGCTGTAATAAAAGGCGCTACAGTACCAACTGTGACGCTTAAAGCCATGAGTGCAGCTGTTCCATATTGCAAAGGATTTAAAGTAAACATTAATTTTTAACTCCAGTAGAATTATTTTTTTACTGTTAATTAATTAGACAGTTTCTGAAATATGAGGTTCCCATAAACTTCAATTTTTGTAAAAAGTATTACTTTCGGCATACAGTCAAATCAGATGGTAAAAATTTAGAAAATACCTGTAAACACAGCTAGGCAATAGGTAATAGTGGAATCAGCCTCTTACCGATTAGCTCTATTAAATAAGTATTCTAAAAACTCTATATACTGAAGGAAAGACGATACAGAGATAGAATAGTTGCTGAAAAATAGATTTTTTAGGATTAAAAATTAAGGCGATCGCACACTATAGTTGAAGTTGCGATCGCCTATTAGGGTTAAAGTCACGACTTGAATTGAGTTACGACATAAGGCAGTTAATTCCTGGGGTTTGACACGATATATGGCGAGTTAATTGCTGGGGCTTGATTATAACTAACCAGTGCTTGGTAGATAAAAGCTGCTACCTGGGCGCGAGTAGCAGTTGCGGTTGGATTCAGGGACTTCACATTAGGATAGTTCACCACAATTTGCTTTTCAGTTGCTGCTGCGATCGGGCTACGGGCGTAGCTAGCGATGTTAGAGGCATCGTTGAAATACCTCAGAGTGCTTTCGTTATTGCCAGCAGAAGTATATCCCAGACCGTTGGCGAGGGAAACCAAAACCTGCTGGCGGGGAATAGCCTGGTTAGGCTGAAAGCGATTACCAGGATATCCTGATAGGAAACCAATGCTATAGGCTTGCCCAATGGCAGTTGATGCCCAGTAGTTGCTAGGCACATCAGAAAATTTGATCGCCTGCCGTTGCTGTGATTTTTGGAAAGCTTTGTTGAGCATAGCGGCAAATTGAGCGCGTGTCACAGGTTCTTCAGGGCGGAAGCTACCATCAGGAAATCCGGCAATTACGCCTCGCCCTGACAATTGTTGAATAAATTGTGCCGCCCAATAGTTAGATGAAACATCAGAAAAAGCAGTAGTTTGAGCCAAAGGTGAAGCAGTATTTTGAGCCAAAGATGTCGGGGAGCATCCCACTTTAATGGGTTTGCTTTGCACAGTAAAAGTCATTGGCTCACAAACAAAACTTGCCGACTTAGACTCTACATAAGTCCGCGTTGGCGGATTTTGTTTATCTAGCTTTGATTTCCAACCGCTAGATATTTTCTTTAGAGTGGGATGCTTACTTAAAAACTCTGAGTCTGCAACAATATCATGAGGGCCCTTAACAGTTATCTTAGAACTATTGAGGTAAATATTATAGTCATAAATAACGTTTTTAGTTTGATAATTACTGTTAATAACCTTCCCCGGAAAAGCATAGAGAATGTTCCTTAAAATTCTGACATCAGATGACTTATTAGCAAATATTTGCCCATCTTTAATTTCTGGACTCTGATTATTTAAAACAGCAGTGTTATTTACAATATCAACATGATCGCTTAAAAATGCATGAATACCGGAACCACCATTATTAAATGTAAGATTGTTTTTAACTAAAGTACGTCCTGTATATGCACTCAAGGTTGAGTTCTTCTGACTATTTCTTAAACTATCGATAATGATGCCATTACCGTCTGTGATCTTTCCAACTGCAATCCAAGGGATGTACATGCGATTGTTGTAGGTCTTGTTGTTGGTAACAAATATCTTGTATCCCCGGTTATTGTCAGAATTCCAATTGCCCAATATTGAAATGCCACTGTTACCATAAACGCTATACCAGGCATTATTGAACACCACGTTATTATCTATTGTCACATAGTCGGATTGCGTCGTTCCAATGCCTCCTCCTCCACAATCGTGTACCTTGTTGTTGACAATACGTAGATGGTGACTACGACTATTTTTTCCTGGATTTACGCTGATGCAGTTTCCACTCGTCAGTGGGTTTAGTTTGTTATTCTTCTGACTCATCGCATAATCAAGGGTGATATTGGCATTATTTCCTATCACCTCCAGCCCGTTGATCTCGATATATGAAGCTCCATTTGAAATCAGGATACCATTCCATCCATTGTGCTGAATTTTTGGGAAATGCCCAGGATATGCTTTATACCTAATCCATGCATTTGCTTTTCCAGAGCGAGTAATAGATACTACGTTCCCATTTGGGCTTGCATTCTTGTACACTCCATTCATAATGAGTACAGTGTCCCCAGGATTAGTCAAGCCTGCTGCCTTTTGAATTGTCCTAAAGGCGGATGAACTAGAAAGTCCGTTATTTCCGTCCTTTCCACTACCACTAACATAGTATGTTTTCGGTGTTGACTTCGTGCTAATTAGCTCGCGGCTAGATAAGCTCATTTCCTTGTTAGTGGATACCTGATGGACGTTTTTAACTAAAAATTCTTTTATCTTTTCTCCCTGAGTTAAAAGACTTAATACTACAGGAATTGCAAGATATGCGCCTATACCGAAACCTTGAATTACCACAAGCAAAAGCTCCTTTATTGTCACTCACTATTTAACAAAAGTATCAGGATATTACGTTATTTTGAATACTCTTTTGGATAGAGAAGAAAATCGGCTCTATTTTCTTCTCTATCCACATAGCACAATTAAATAAGTATTCTAATATATATTGATACTGATTAAGACGATATATAGCGGTTCCCATTCACATGCGGTACAACATTATGTTGCGAAGTGTAAGGGCACGGCACTGCCGTGCCCCTACGGGTGTACCTCACGTAAACGAGAAACGCTATAAAGGTAGAATAGTTGCTATTAAATATAATTTTTACTGTTAAAAATCAAGGCGATCGCAACTTTAAATATACTGTGCGATCGCCTATTAGGGGTGATAAAATTCACGACTTGAATTGAGTTAAATTTACTAGCGGGATTGTGGTACTAAATTCAAGTTAGAATTCAGTGTGAGCCTCAAATCTTGCGCGGGTTTAATAACAAAGGCATTTCCTTGTTTTTTCCTCAACAGCACACTTGCTCCCGCACCTGCAGCCCCACCGAGAACAGGTTTTAAATCGTCAATTCTACGGTTCCCAGTAAGTAGTGAACCTAAAAGACCAGCACCCGCACCGATAGCTGCATCAGTTAAAACCTGACCTGTGCTGGGCCCCTGTGAAACTTTTTGAGTTGTGGTATATGTCCGAGAACTTGCATTAATCGACTGACGCTGACCGTTAGAAAATTCTAATTCTTGAGCTACAAATCGCACGCCTTTTCCTTGATTCTCATCTGTATCTCTTGAATAACTATCTAGGTCAACAGATTCTAGTCGTCCATTTACTTTAGTACCGGCGCGAATCAAGACATTTCTATTCCTGTCGATAATATCATTCGCTATTCTCAAGGTTAAAGATTTAGTTTCCCCAGGAGCAATAGTGATTGTCTCTTTCTCGTAGGTAACAGGTAAAGCAACCCCAGAAGGAATGGTAACGCTTCCATATTGTCCACTTCTGTCTTGCCCAATTCTGTATTGTGCATTAGCAGGGGCTAAAGTTAACAGTGGGGCGGTGACGCTTGCGGTAACGGCTATTGCCATGAGCGCAGCAGTTCCAGATTTCCATTGATGTAGGCTAGTCATAAGTGGGTAAACCTTTGTGTATGTTATGTATCTAATGACGTGGATTCACTGAGTTTGTTTCTGAAAGTTATGAAACCTGTTTATAGACGCATTCCGAATATTAAGGGCTTATATAATCTGGAGTTTGTGTTGCAGCTACGCCTATCGGAGATATCGCTCCTTAGAATTTGTATCTTGCTAATGCGCGTCACTAAATAGATGGTGAGATCCTCTCAAAATGACGCAAAATAAGTCTAATTGTTTCCTGAGAGCTATTTTGTCAAGGGATTTCCAAGAAATAAATTATCCAATAAACGTAGACGCTTCTCTACGAGACGCTACGCGTAGCTTGCTTCCCCGGAGGGGTACGGCTTGCCGCAGGCTACCACAGAGACGCAGAGAACACAGAGAGAGAAGAAATAGAGAGGATTTTTACATCAGTTTTGGGATATTTTTTTATTTGGAAGTCCCCAAGTAGTAAAAGTTTTTGATAATAAATTTTGATGCGATCGCAGCAATTCTTGTTCTGGGTTAAAATTTAATTTATTTGCATAAAATACAGGAGCCAGTTGTGTGAGCGGGTTAAGAAACTTGAGCAAACTGGCGTATCGTCGGTAGGGTTTCTCCCAGGTAAGATAACCGCTATAAACTTCGTATTGGAGCCGAAAAATTCTCTACTGTAATTGCATCTTCAAGCGCGAACAGGAGCAGATGTTTTAAGAGCTTTGGCTCTTACTATTTCTTCTCCAGCAATTTTTTACTAGATATCAGGTACATCCCTAGCAGGAATAGACCCGCTACTGTTGCAGGTTCAGGTACGGTTTTGATTTTGGCATAAATAGCTGTTTTAGTTGTGCCTCCTTCAAAAGCCTTAATACTTATCTGGCCAACGTCTGGATTAAAACCAGTTAGTTCAAGCGTGTATTTATTGCCTTCAAAGGTAAAGGTAGGATTACTCAAGTTTTCGTCTATAAATACAAAGTCTGCATTCTCTTCTTCAGAATTTGTTGCGCTATTAGGTGTATTTACTAGATGCAACTTCAAGTCAAAAACTTGGCTAATTCCAACGGGGGGGCTAAAGGATACATTGAGATTTAAAGGTACATATTCAATGCTTGTACCTTTAACTACCGTTCCATTAAAGTAAGCTAAATCAGCTATTTTGAATACAGAGTTAATGTCAGTTGAAAACGAATTTCCAGTAAAGGTAAGTTTATTTGAGCCTGTTATTATACACCCACTAGGAGGATTTGGACTTGGTAGACACACATTAGCATCACCCCAAGTAAATGTGTTGTTTCCCACACCTGTGTATATGGGATTGGGATTGGTATCGGTACTTCCTGGAGTAGGTTCTCCCCATGTACCATTAGAGATACCAGAAAAAGTTAGAGCATTTGCTTGATCAGAGTAACCAAATGCTATGGTCGCACCCACAAAAAAACTAGATATAGCAGTCGCAAAAACCAAACTTAGTTTCATAACTTAAGTATCAAAATATCATATTGGAGCTTTTTTTAAACTATATTTCCAGTCTAAATTAGTAAACTTACGTAAAACACACCAATGTTTTGCCGGATGTATATATTATAAAATTTTATCAAAAATGTATGCGATTAAGTTAAAGTTATGGATTTTCAAAAAAAAATTTATTAATTACAAATTGGTAAAACAGTAATTGCGTAGGCATCGTTACTTTACTTGGTTCTCTAATCAATTGTCAAGTCAATATAAAGTAACTTTTTTTTACACTATAGTTTTGACAAAATATCTGGCAACAACTGACTAGGAACTTTAGATAAAGCCAGATTTTGTCCCTGTATGCCTAATTCATTATGAAAAGCACGAATAGTTTTCACTATATAAGTAAAGGTTGTTTGATAAGCCTCTAGCTGTTTGCTTAATCCGTTTAAGGCTTGCAAATGGTTGTCTAATGCTACTTCTAGATGTTGAGAACGTGTTGCTTTGTCACCATTAAACGACTTATCTATTACTAGTTGATAATGTGCCAGTCCCAGGTTATTATAAGAGGCAAGCAAATCAAAACTTAAAGGAGTACCGCTAAGTGAATGAGCCAAGGCTATGGCCTCTTCATAAGCGCTAATACATAGTTGCAGATACTTTTGCCGGGCCTCTTTAGTTGTTTGAGATAGGTTTGCTAAATGCCAATAGGCAGTACCCAGATTATTTTGTGTAGCAGCGCAGGCACTGGGAACATTAGCTGGAGTGCGATACTTGAGAGCTTCGCTGTAGACATCTATTGCTAGCTGGAGATTTTGGGCAGGTTGTTCGTATTGTGCTAGATTCCAACAGGCAGTGCCGATGTTGTTTTGAATCATGCCATATTTGAGCGGTTCCTGTTCGGGGTTGTAGTGTACAAGTGCTTCGTTGTAAGCTGCGATCGCTTTCTTTAAATGTACAATCGGTTGGTTGTATTGCCCTAAATGCCAGTAAGCAGTACCCAAATTGTTCTGGCAAGCCGCATACTTTAATGAGTCCATATCAGCTGTACGGTAGCTGAGTGCTTCACTGTAAGCTAAAACTGCTTGCTGCCAATTTTCAGATGGGTGAGAAAAACGAGCTAAATCACCATAAGCCGTCCCCAAATTATTTTGCACACGAGCGTAAGTTTCTAAATGTGTCTGGGGCGAAATCATCTTCAACGCCAACTGATAAAATTCTATTGCCTGCTCTATATAAGTTTGTCCTTCCTCAGAATTGGGCGGTGTACGGTATAGCATCCAGTAGAGTGTACCCAAATCATTTAAGATATCTGGGAGTTGTGGTGAGGTTTCGTTATAACTAATTGCCTCCTGATAGGCAATAATTGCCACCATCAGATTTTCTAGGGTTGAATGTCCTTGCTCAATGCGAAGGCGGTATAAAGTCCCCAAGCTATGATAAGCTTCTGCCAGTACTTCCCCCGGAACTTGCTTTTGGTGTAATTCTTCAATTTCCAACAAAATCTGCTGCGGTTGCAAGTAATCCTCTGTATTTTGAGCAATATTTGTATTTATTGTTGCTATTACCAGCTCTGTTAACTCGCTACTAATATGAGATAAAGACGGCGGCGATTGATTATTACTCCCACTACCAGATCTATTAGTAGATTCCTGCTGTTGTGGCGCAGCCTTTAATAAATCTGCTGTCGATGGCGATTCCTGGGTTTTATGTACGCCATTCCCTTGTGTTTCTGCCGGAAAATCGGAATTATTCTTAAACTTTAACTCGGTGGCTGCGGTTCTGAGTTCTGCTTGGGTAACTGATTCATCTACAATCGACTGCTCAATATAGCCTAAATCCAAGCTTCTGGGATTAGAAAAACGTTCTGGATAACCCGAATTCTGAGTCGCTGGTGTAGGTTCTCCAGCAAACACAAATACGCCAGTCCGACAACGCCAAAACTGTGGCGCTGATTGCTTGATAGCAGATAACCAAGGACGCGGTATCCACAACAGCAAGTTAGATTCTAGGAATCGGCTAGATTCTTGTATAGAGAAATATTGTTCGCTTAAGCGGAGATGCTGCAAAAATAAACGTTGTGTAGCGACTGGTTGTTTAGTGAGATGCTCCACACCGACAATCTGAAATGCAGGCACTGGAAAAGGTCTTCCAGGAGTATCTTTTGATGCCCCAACAATTGGCGGTGGATAGTTTGCCAACCATTGATTTATTTGAAGTATGGGATTGGGATCGTTTAAATTCAAACGCAACGTAACTAATCGCGGATAAGCTAGAGTGCTATTTTCCTGGGCATTTGATGGCTGAGATAGCACTTGTCCAATAGGATAAGCCAATGTAGAATGCAAACGGGTCGCTACTTGATTTCTCAAGTGTAAATCATCACATACTGCTAAAAAAAGTTGTCGTCGTAAGCCAATACTTAGGGCAAGCTTCAATCGGTGGTATACTTGCCGATTCCAAGTATAATTATCATTTTGTGCAGTATCATTCACGCTCATGGCGGTTAAAAAGCCAAAACACAGTACATATCACCTTTCTCGGCGTATCCAAGTGGGCTAAACTCATAATAGAAATGATTTTTAAGCTAACGTTGTGCTGCTGTGGATAAACTCAGCTTCTCAAGTATAATAAAATCAAATAGTATATAATTATACTTTAACTTATAATTTAATTTTAACAAAAAATAAAAAAGCAGGTTCCTTTTAAAATTGGAACCTGAAAAATTATAAAAGATGAAATTTTATTAAAATGTTTTATGATCAACTGCTCTTAGAAACAAAGAAGGCAACTACAATCAAGCCGCCAATCAAAACTGTAGCGGCGATTCCTAGAAAGAGATAAGTTCGTTTTTGCCCTTGCGTGGGAGGTTCTGCTTGATAAATCTTTGGTTCGCGGGCAAAATTATTTAGAAGACCGCCTTCTTCATTTGTATAGGGCATGAATTAATTCCTTTATATTTATTGTTCATCTAATGTTACATAAATGCTAGATCCGCTCTGAAACTGCTAGACAAATCGTTACATTATTGGGCATTGGGCATGCCCCATGCCCCATGCCCCATTCCCTAACTAGTAATTGTCCCAGTTAGAGGTGAACTAGGGCTGGCGTAATCTTTGATAGGCATTCTGCCAGCAAGGTAGGCCAAACGACCGGCAACTGTTGCTAAATTCATGGCACGAGCCATTGCTGCCGGGTTTGGAGAAAGTGCGATCGCACTATTAATCAACAAAGCATCTGCTCCCAATTCCATTGCCTGGGCGGCTTCTGAGGGTGAACCAATACCAGCATCTACCACCACTGGCACACCCGCATTTTCGATGATGATTTGGATGTTGGCGGTTGTTTTTAGTCCTTGTCCAGAACCAATGGGCGATGCTAAAGGCATGACTGTAGCACAGCCTACTTCTTCTAAACGTTTGGCTAACATGGGGTCAGCGTTAATATAAGGCAATACTGCAAAGCCTTCTTTAACTAATTGTTCTGCGGCTTGCAATGTCCCAATTGGATCTGGGAGTAAATACTTAAGGTCAGGTATTACTTCTAACTTTATAAAGTTATTATCTTCCTGCCCCAACAATTTCGCCATTTCTCGCCCCAAACGCGCCACCCGAATCGCCTCTTCAGCAGTTTGGCAACCTGCGGTATTGGGCAACATCCAGATTTTTGTCCAATCCAAGGCTTCAGCTAAACCTTCATGTCCGGGGGCCTTGGTTTGTACCCGTCGGACTGCCACAGTAACAATTTGACAATCACTGGCGGCAACACTTTGCTGCATTTCCTCAATGCTGCGATACTTACCAGTTCCAGTCATCAAGCGGGATTGGAAGGTTTTGCCAGCAATAATTAGTGGGGAGTGGGGAGTGGGGAGTGGGGAATGGGGGGATATGGCAGGACTATTCCCGTTGGAGAAATTGGCAGAGTGAGTCAGCATTGGTGTGGAGGTAGATGGCTTGGACTGGAAGCGCGAATAGTGAAAAGTTGAAAGTAGAGAGTCAGACTTTTGTTCCAAGATGAAATCGGCAATCAATGCGGCTGTTACGGGTGCAAGTAGAATCCCGTTGCGGTAATGACCTGTAGCAAGAGTTAAATTTTGACAGTGGCTAGTACCAAGGATGGGCAACTCATCGGGGGTGGCTGGGCGAAATCCCCACCAGAATTCTTGGATGGAATAATGCTTGAGTTGGGGATACAGGCGGATGGCAGATTGTAATAGTGTTTGAATGCCGTCTGGGGTGTTGTTGGGAATGAAGCCAACGTCTTCGCTTGTTGCGCCAATAACGAGGCGATCGCGCCTTGGTACGATGTAAATATCCTGCCCAAACAAAACCCGCTTCAAGGGCAATTCCGGCGCAAATTCTGGTATTCGTACACTCAGCATTTGCCCTTTTCTGGGACGCACGGGTACTGGTAACAACTCATTTGACCAAGCACCTGAAGCTAAAACATAGTGCGCGGCGCGAATTATTCCCGCACTGGTTTGCACGCCAATCACTTGTCCTTGCTGCTGTAAAAATGCTTCTACTGTAATACAGTCTTTGAGTTCAACACCAATAGACTCAGCCGCCGTCCACAATACCTGAGCTAGAGCCTTATTATCAACTTGTGCGTCTTCAGGATACCACCAGCCACCGACTACCTCTGCTCCCAATCCTGCCTGATATTGATGAATTGCCTCTTTGTTTAACCAGTAAGCAGGGGATGACGAGGATGAGGAAGTGTTTTCTCCCCCTGCCCCCTGCCCCTCTGCCTCCTCAAAGACGGGTGCGAGGATACCACAGGGACGGTAGCCAGTATTTAAGCCAGTTAGTTCTTCTAGTTTGCGCGTCCAGTTGGGATATAAAGCACGCGATCGCCAACATAATGAACGCATTGCTTCATTAGGGATTTTTTCTGCATCTGGTGCTAACATGCCAGCAGCAGCGTGGGTAGCAGCAGCCTGAAAGTCACGACAAAGCACGGTGACACTTGCCCCGCGCAGTTTTAGCTCAATGGCGATCGCTAAACCAATAACGCCGCCACCAATAATTACAATCTCACTAGTCATTAGTCATTAGTCATTAGTCATTAGTCATTAGTCATTAGTCATTAGTCATTAGTCATTAGTCATTAGTCATTAGTACATAACTAATTAACTCATAACTTATAACTTATAACTCGTAACTATAGACGGATCTATCGTTACCACAAGGCGCGAATTGGTTCGTTGCCTTGATTGACATCGCTGGATGGCGTATTTGTTTGTGAAGAATCTGTATTGCCGTCTGTTGTAGTGTCAGCAGGTGATGTTGAGTCATCAGAAGGATTCTGGGCAACGTTACTCCTGTTCTCAGGTCTTGGAGCTACAATTGTGCGTCTGTTTGCGTTTGTTTCAGTTGTTTCATTTCCTTCAGTTGCAGTTTCTTCATTCTTGCTGCCAGCACTGCTATTAACATTGATATTAGCTGGCAGGACTTGTGATTTTTTGTCACTGGGAGCATTAGCGGTTTGTACTCCCATAGGAAAGTTGATGCCCAGTAATGTACCAAGCAAAATGGCCAAACCTCCAGCCATTAAAATTAAGGGTGTCCATCTACCCATCTTGTCTTACTCCTTTTTAACCTTTTGGTGTCCACACTATTCGAGAACCTTGTCCCCAAAATCCATCAAACTTTGTCACTTTCACATCGCCTAAAACCAGAGTTTGACAAGCTAAACGCAAGTCTGTTGTAGGAGAATGGGGAGGAAGCGATCGCCGTGCTCGATCACGCCAATTCGCTGCTGATACTTCACCCTCTACCTTAACCGCGCAAGTTCCGCAACTGCCAATGCCCCGACAGTTTATTAACTTAGCACCGTCATTGTAGAGTTCTATTCCATTTTGCAGCAAAATTGTTCGGAGATTGCTTTTGCTTACGCACTCAATTGTTTTACCTTGAGCTAGTACCTTAGGCATTTTTAAATTGCCAAACTGGCATTTTGTTGTATATTGACACATTGCCTCGAAAGTTGTCTCGTCGGTCCCAGTTTTATGACCACAAATTCTTCACCTCAACTTTGGCTCTATGACACTACATTACGAGATGGCACTCAGCGCGAGGGGCTATCAGTATCGATAGAAGATAAGTTACGCATTGCTCGTCGGCTCGATCAACTGGGAATTCCTTTCATTGAAGGCGGTTGGCCTGGTGCCAATCCCAAGGATGTACAATTTTTCTGGCAACTCCAAGAAGATCCACTAAAACAAGCTGAAATTGTCGCTTTTTGTTCGACTCGCCGCCCCAATTCCACTGCCGCAACCGAACCGATGCTACAGGATATTTTGGCTGCTGGGACTCGCTGGGTAACGATTTTTGGCAAGTCTTGGGATTTACATGTCACAACAAGCCTCAAGACGACATTAGAAGAAAATTTGGCGATGATTCGTGACACGATTGAGTACCTCCGTTATCAAGGGCGTCGCATTATCTATGATGCTGAACATTGGTTTGATGGCTACAAGCACAATCGAGATTATGCTTTACAGACATTAGAGGTTGCGATCGCATCTGGTGCTGAATGGTTAGTCCTTTGTGATACCAATGGTGGCACTTTACCCCATGAAATTAGCCAAATTGTTCAAGATGTCAGTAGTTATTTGTCATTAGTCATTAGTCAAGAACCAATGACCAAGGACATAGACGCGCCAGAGGCTTCCCGCAGGGTAGGACAAAGGACAATCCCCCAAATTGGAATTCATACTCATAACGATTCGGAAATGGCGGTTGCTAACGCAATAGCCGCCGTGATGGCAGGGGCAAAGATGGTACAGGGGACAATTAATGGTTACGGTGAACGTTGCGGGAATGCTAACCTCTGTTCGTTAATTCCCAATTTACAATTGAAGCTGGGTTACAGTTGTATCACAGAAGACCAGCTAACACAACTTACAGAAGCTAGTCATTTTGTTAGTGAGGTGGTCAACCTCGCGCCAGATGAACACGCTCCCTTTGTCGGACTTTCGGCTTTTGCCCACAAGGGCGGTATTCATGTATCAGCAGTGGAACGTAATCCCTTAACTTACGAACACATTCAACCGGAACAAGTCGGGAATCATCGCCGCATTGTGATTTCTGAACAGTCTGGACTCAGCAATGTTTTAGCCAAAGCCCGCAGTTTTGGGATTAACCTCGATCAGCAAAAGGCTGAAGCCAAGCAAATTCTCCAGCGCCTCAAAGATTTGGAGAGTGAAGGATTTCAATTTGAAGCAGCAGAGGCCAGTTTTGCGCTATTGATGCACGAAGCTTTGGGAGGTCGCCAGAAGTTTTTTGAAGTCAAAGGTTTTCAAGTCCACTGTGATTTGATTGAGGGGAAAGAAACTAGCAATGCCCTAGCTACGGTCAAAATAGCTGTTGACGGCAAAAATATTCTGGAGGCGGCGGAAGGTAACGGCCCCGTTGCAGCTTTGGATTCAGCTTTACGCAAGGCTTTGGTGAACTTTTATCCCCAAATAGCAACCTTTGATTTGACAGATTACAAAGTGCGGATTCTTAACGGACATACGGGCACTGCGGCGAAAACCCGTGTCTTGGTAGAGTCAGGCAATGGTCGTCAACGCTGGACAACGGTAGGGGTTTCCACCAATATTTTGGCGGCTTCTTATCAAGCGGTGGTGGAGGGCTTGGAATATGGTTTGTTATTGCACTCCCAAGCAGAAGCAGCGCTGAAAGCTTCTACTTGACGAAAAGAGCTATGTAGTGTATGGTTTTTGCGATTTTCGATTAGGAGGGGAAGCGATCGCTCATAAAACCTCTAAAATCTAAATTAAATAGCTTTGATATAGTTATGGTAATTACTCGCTCTATGCTGGCTTGGGGCGGTTCGTTTAAACAACCTAAACTCTAACTAGTGCGATCGCTCACGGTATTTGCGACAGCAGCACGATAAAATTCTAAAACTATAATCGTAATAAAAGGTCTAAATGGCAGAAACATTATTTTTCAACGCCTTACGGGAAGCCATTGATGAAGAAATGGCGCGTGATTCTAGCGTATTCGTTCTGGGTGAAGATGTCGGACACTACGGCGGTTCCTATAAAGTTACCAAAGACCTGTACCAAAAATATGGCGAACTCCGCATTCTAGACACCCCCATTGCCGAAAATAGCTTTACTGGCATGGCAGTGGGAGCAGCAATGACAGGGTTGCGTCCTATAATCGAAGGCATGAACATGGGCTTTTTACTGCTCGCCTTCAACCAAATATCCAACAACGCTGGGATGCTGCGTTATACTTCTGGCGGTAACTTTAAAATTCCGATGGTAATTCGCGGCCCTGGCGGTGTCGGCCGTCAGCTAGGCGCAGAACATTCCCAACGACTAGAAACTTACTTCCAAGCTGTGCCAGGGTTGAAGATTGTCGCCTGCTCCACACCAAGAAACGCTAAAGGACTACTCAAATCCGCTATCCGCGATGATAACCCCGTGTTGTTCTTTGAACACGTTTTGCTTTACAACTTGAAAGAAGATTTACCAGAAGAAGAATACTTGCTACCTCTGAATAAAGCAGAAATGGTGCGTGAGGGTAAAGATGTCACAATTATTACTTATTCACGAATGCGGCATCATGTGCTACAAGCAGTAAAAACTCTTGAAAAACAAGGATATGATCCAGAAGTTATCGATTTAATATCTCTCAAACCATTAGATTTTGATACCATTGGTGCATCAATAAGAAAAACTCACAAAGTCATTGTTGTGGAAGAATCCATGCGAACTGCGGGTATTGGAGCAGAAGTGATTGCTTCAATAAACGATCGCTTATTCGATGAATTAGATGCGCCAGTACTGCGCCTTTCTTCCCAAGATATCCCCACGCCTTACAACGGCAACTTGGAACGACTAACAATCATCCAACCAGAGCAAATAGTGGAAGCTGTGGAAAAAATGGTAGCGTTGCGAGTTTAAAAGTGAGGAGTTAGGAGTTAGGAGCGATGCCCTGAGCCTGCCGTTCGCGCAGCGTCTCGTAGAGAAGGGTTAGGAGTTAACAATCTTTAAGCATAAGTCTTAACTCCCAGCTCTGTCAATTTTAAATTTTTCCTTCAATCCAAAATCTAAAATTGAATGACTCCCAACTCCTAACTCATAACTCATAACTCCATAAAAGAGCGCTATTATAGCCTTTGTCAGTTGCGAGTTATGGTATGCAAAGACAGCGATCGCTATTAATTTTGATTTTAGTCCTGATAATCGCCGCTATTACGGTGATTGCCACAATTCCGATACCTCTTGGGCTGGACTTGCGCGGAGGCTCACAGCTAACAATTCAGGTGAAAACATCAGCAGAAATTCCCACAATCACCGAACGAGAATTGGAAGGTGTGAAGAAAGTTGTCGAAGGTCGGATTAATGGTCTGGGTGTTTCTGAGCCACTCATCCAAACAGTCGGCACAGATAAAATCTTGGTGCAACTACCAGGAGTTAATGATCCAGAGCAAGCCGAACGGGTGCTAGGGGGTACGGCGCAGTTAGAATTTCGTACCCAAAAGCCGAATACAGAAACCCAACTGTTTGCTTTTCAAACATCAAGAGCCGAATTGAAAGTCAAACAAGAAGAGTTGAGAAAAAGTGCTGACAAAGCAGCAATTGTCAAGAATCAAGAAGATTTGCAAAAAAATAATCAAGCGATCGCAGAATTGTTTGAAAGCACCAAACCACCGCTAATTGGCAAATACCTCAAGGATGCATACGGTGAACCTAGTCAAGGTAATAACTGGCATGTTGCCATTCGCTTCGACCAAGAGGGTGGTCAACTGTTTGCCAATTTGACAAAAAATCTTGCCGGTACTGGGCGTAGCATTGGTGTTTTTCTGGACAATGAACTGATCAGCGCTCCTACCGTGGGTATAGAATTTGCCGCCGCAGGTATCAGTGGTGGCTCTGCCATCATTACAGGACGGTTTACCGCACAACAAGCCAATGATTTAGGCGTGCAGCTACGTGGTGGTGCATTACCCGTACCGGTAGAAATTGCCGAAATCCGCACTGTCGGGGCAACCTTGGGTCAAGACAGCATCACTAGCAGTATCTACGCTGGTATCGGTGGTCTGATTTTAGTATTAATATTTATGGTAGTGTACTATAGACTACCAGGATTGATTGCTGATATAGCACTATTGATCTACGCCTTGCTGACCTGGGCTACCTTTGCTTTGTTCGGTATCACCTTGACCCTGCCAGGGATTGCCGGTTTTATCCTCAGTATTGGCATGGCAGTGGATGCCAATGTGCTAATTTTTGAGCGGACACGGGAAGAATTGCAAGCAGGCAAAAGCTTGTATCGTTCTATAGAATCTGGCTTTTACCGCGCCTTTTCGAGTATTTTAGACGGCAACGTTACCACAGTTATTGCCTGTGCTGCACTATTCTGGCTAGGGGCTGGTTTGGTGAAAGGCTTCGCTCTAACTTTGGCTTTGGGCGTAGCAGTGAGTATGTTTAGTGCAATTACTTGTACTCGCACCTTGATGTTTTTAGCATATACAATTCCCGCACTGCGGAAACCAGAACTTTTCTGTCCGAACCTGCCAAGATCAAATAAGGCAGAGGTGGCTCAATGAAACTAAGTATTAATAAATCGCGATCGCTTTGGTGGGCTATTTCTAGTGCCATCATTCTGGCTGGTATCATCTCAATGGTGATTTCTTGGCAAAACCCGAACATCAAAGCACCCCTACGTCCCAGTTTGGATTTTGTCGGTGGTACACGATTGCAGTTTGAACGAGATTGTACCAAACCCGGTAACTGCGACCAGCCAATTGATATCAATGTCGTTCGGGAAGTAGCTAAAGCACAGGGGTTGGGTGATAGTAGCATCCAAATTGTTGCTGACAAAGGTACTGGTGCGGAAAATGGTATATTGATTCGCACAAAAAACTTAGATCGCGAACAGCGTACCAATTTGCAAAATGCCTTAACCGAAAAAGTCGGTACTTTTGACGAGCAAAAAAATCAATTTGACACCGTTGGCCCGACTCTAGGGGCAGAGCTATTTAGGTCTGGGGCCATAGCTCTAATAGTTTCCTTTGCAGGTATCATAATTTACTTGAGCTTCCGGTTCCAGTTAGATTATGCATTGTTTGCGATCGTTGCACTATTACATGATGTCTTCATCACGGCAGGGATTTTTTCGATTTTTGGTTTAGTACTGGGTACTGAAGTAGATAGCCTGTTCATCGTTGCTCTACTGACAATTACAGGTTTCTCAGTCAACGATACAGTGGTAATTTATGATCGCATTCGGGAAACCCTCAAGACCAATCCCAATGGAGCGATCGCTGACATTGTGGATGATGCAGTTAACCAAACTTTAGGACGGTCAATCAACACGACCTTTACCACAATGCTGTCATTGTTTGCTATCTTTCTGTTTGGCGGCGAAACTCTGAAAAACTTTGCCTTAGCTCTAATTATTGGCTTTACAGCAGGGGCTTATTCAAGTATTTTCATCGCCAGTACTCTTCTAACTTTCTGGCGAGAGCGCAATGGTCAAGCAACTATGGTAGTCAGTGGTGAGTCGATTGATACATCTGCTGGTAACTAATCATTGGGCATTGGGCATTGGGCATTGGGCATTGGTTAATAACCAATAGTTATTCTTCCCCTGCTCCCTCATCTTCCTCATCCCCCACCTTCCCACAGCCTATGGATCAATCCGAACAATTGTCAATAACTGACCCATCCTTTGCTCAACAAGTACAAAGATTACACAAGCTGACGATATATGGCAGGTGGCTATTTGTAACCTGTTTGTGGCTCACTATTGCGCCTGTTAGCTTGTGGGGTCTACGTGCAGAAATTTCTCTGTGGCAACAATATTTTACCTGGGTAGCGGTGCGATATGGACTCTTCTACCATCCACTGTCTACCTTCGGTTTAGCCTTTTGTATTGGGATGACTGCTGCTGTTTTAGTTTGGCAAAGTCGAAATATCTTACTCGGACTACCACAGCAGGAAAAACAACGTTTAGAAAAACAAGTTTATCGGATACGTCAGCAGGGGCCAACTCATCCTCTATGGAAGTGGGTTTGTCATTAAATATTGGGATAGATGATTAAACTTTCTTTCTCGTTGCATATACATATATACGTACAGCATTTTCTAGCAAAATATGGCTTAAATATACAAAAATACTGCCAAAAGTGGATGCCATAATGAACGAGTCTCAGATTCAATTTAGCGATTGCAAGTCTGAAATTGACCTTTACAAACTTCAAGAACTGTTAAATGTTTCAGCTTTCTGGGCAAAAGGTCGCAGTATTGAAGATTTAGGTATAGCCATTGCCAACAGTGAGCCAGTGATTTCCATCTACCTTCGTGATCAACTCATTGGCTTTGCTAGAGCAACATCTGATGGAATATATCGCGCCACAATTTGGGATGTTGTGATTCATCCAAAGTATCAAAGTAGCGGGCTGGGAAGCAAGTTAATAGAAACCGTTTTGAGTCATCCCCGCATGAGGCGGGTTGAGCGCGTTTACCTGATGACTACTCACCAGCAGGGGTTCTACGAAAAGATTGGTTTTCAACCCAACACCACTACGACGATGGTGCTACACAACCAAGCTAACCGTGCTTTCGTTCCTGCTACAGAAGTTCAGCTTCAGGAATCACTAGGGGGATAGAGATTTGTAGTCTGCTAATCTCCTGATGTGGTTCCTTCGCAATGGTCGAGGGTAGGATTTCTAACTTTCCTCCCATAACTTCCACCAGAGTCTGATTGATTAATAGCCTCATTCCTGGGGAAAGAGCAGCGTTTCCTTGGTCAATACCGGGTGGCTGATTTTCAGATTTAATTAAATCAATCGGTTCGCTCCAGGGTATGACATGGGTTGGTACATCCAACCAAATGTTTACAAAATTACTTGTAGGCACTGTGCTGCTGGAAACACAGATGCTGCCTTCCTCCATTTGAGTAATGGCAGTGTCTATTAAACTTATCAATATTTGGCGGAGCCAGAGGTAATCTGTCAAAACATAAATTTCTGGGTCGGTGGGTAAAAATTGCAAGGGAAGATTGCGATTGGCCGCCAGCATATAAGTTAATTTATGAACATCTTCTAAAACTTGAGCTAATGGTCTAGGCTGAATATCTAATTTATTAGTACCGTGTTCAGTTCTAGCAACGTTGAGAATTTCATCCATCAATTTGAGTAGCTTCAGCGTTCGCTCGTAAGCTTGGGCAATAAATTCTCGCTCTTCAGCCGGATCTTCACACAGATCCGACAAAATTAACTGATGCAAGCCTATCAAACCACTGAGGGGCGATCGCAATTCATGGGCAGTCCGTGCCAAAAAACCACCTTTAAACTGGCTCATTTCCCTTGCCATAAGGTATGCCAGCTGCGTTTGCTGTAGCTGTTGCGATATTGGTGGCATATCCTGTTGATCTAATGGCGCTACTGGGAATGAGCTAGATGAAACATTAGGCGATGGCACAAATAACTGACGAAAAATTATACCTAGCGCTATTCCTGCTCCTAGATATATCCAGTTGCTCCAATTCATAATTTGGCAATTATTAACTTGTTAATTAACCACAACAGCGCAAACTAAAGTTTCGGATTTCTCTGTTGTTCAAATCAGGAAAACAATATTATAGCTACCTATATCTGGTTATCACTCGATAAATCTAACTTTATCGCACCTTTCCGCAAAATTTCCCAATTTATCCCTGTCCATTTAGCAACGGTGGAAGGTACACCCACCCCTGGTATTTCACCCTGGTATTCTAGAGTCAGAACCTTGGGAAACTGAACCTCAATTTCTGTCATCGTTTGCAAAGGCGGCTGACCAGAAAAATTGGCGCTAGTAGTAGCAAGCGGGCCTGTTTGCGCCAAAATAGTTTGAGCGATCGCACTATTTGGGACTCGAATCCCAATTGTCGTTGGATCAATAGGGTTCATAACTTTTGGCACGCGATCTGAAGCTGGTAAAACTAGCGTCAGCCCTCCTGGCCAATATTTATCTGCTAGTTCTTGCCAAACTTTATACTCGTTCTCATCACCTTTAACATACGGCCACAAATCTTCAGCACTAGCAGCCATCAAAATCAAAGGTTTGTCTTGACTGCGTTGCTTCGCCGCAAAAATTAATGCTGCTTTTTCTGGTATCGCTGCAAGCGCAGGAACAGTATCCGTAGGAAAACTCACCAAAAGCCCAGTGCGTGCGCCAGCTATGAGATTTGTTAAAGAAACTTGTGTCATGTTTACAAAGTTAGGAGTAGAGACGCGATTAATAGCGTCTGTACAGGAGTTAGGAGTGAGGAATTGTCATAACTCATAACTCCTAACTTTTATAAGCTACAGCAAAGCGTTCAATTCCAGCTAAATCAGCGTGAATTTGAATTTTACAATAGCTACCATGATTTTGCAAAAGTTCTCGCACTGTATCCGCCTGTC
>Ga0209591_10000999_pt1 | contig 36298 bp, 43 predicted proteins | sample MAT01_FD_187207 | JGI IMG/M metagenome (GOLD analysis project Ga0209591, IMG submission 187207) | Freshwater microbial communities from Lake Fryxell liftoff mats and glacier meltwater in Antarctica - MAT-01 (SPAdes) (version 2) | ecosystem: Environmental > Aquatic > Freshwater > Ice > Liftoff... | reverse complement strand
TGCCAGTGCTACTTCACTACCACCAATGATCTCAGTTCCGGTAATCAAAGGACGAAATAACCATCCTAAGAAAAATTGAGCAAATATTACCATCGTGAATGGTTTAATTAACCAGTTCACTACCAAGGTGAGAATCACAGGTTTTGGGGCGCGGATAGCATTTGCTGCTTGTGTGAAGTCAATTTTCACCATGATTGGATACATCATGAAAAACAAACATACTGCGATGGGAATAGACACTTGATACACACTCATTGCATCAAGAGCTACCGCTATCCCTGGAACCAATCTACCTAGTGCAATTCCGACAAAGATACACAAAAATACCCAAACGGTGAGATATTTTTCAAAAAAACTTAGATTGCTTCCTGCTTGTATCCGGGCTGTACTACCTTGCGAATTCTGACTCATGGGAATAAACTTAAAAATAAAAGAAATCGCTAAAACTTGCCTTCTTTCCGTAATAACTCACCAATTGTCAAGTTCATCTCTGCTTTTCCTCCAAATACTGTTCCCGTTTTGCCTTGATGCAAGTGAATGTAATTGAGGCGTTTGCTGTCATTTGGTAAAGGTATATAGCCCACAGCACTTGCTGTTGTTGGTGCTTTATCAATGTAAAATTCGACAAATTTGTTTAATAATCGTTTGTTTTGGTTATTCCGAAAACTAACATAGATAAACAAAGGTCGAGCAAGGGGCTTATACTGAACTTTCTCTACAGTTTGACGTGATGGCAGTACTGCACCTTTACCACTGTCAATTGCTAGCGCTTTTAACTTATCTTGGTGTTTTTCGTAATAGGCAAAGCCAAAGTAACCCAAAGCATTTGGATCTTTGCTGATGCCATCTACTAATACCTCATCATCTTCACTCGCTGTATAGTCATTACGGCTGGCTCTAGTTTTACCTACAGTCGCTTCTGTAAAGTAATCAAAAGTACCAGACTTTTTTCCAGCACCATACAAATTGATCGGGCGATCTGGCCAAGATGCACGTACTTGGTTCCAGCGAGTAATTTTCCCTTCGGCTTCCGGTTCCCAAATCTTTTTCAATTCTGCTACTGTGATGTCTTTTGCCCAATCGTTTTGCGGATTAACGGCAACAGTAAGCGCATCAAAAGCAATGGGAAACTCCATATACGCCACACCATTTTTCTTGCAAGTTTCCATCTCCGCCTTCAAAATCGGTCGGGAAGCGTTGCTAATATCGGTTTTTCCGACACAGAATTTTTCAAACCCGCCAGTAGTACCAGAAATGTTAACTGTAACCTGCACCTGATTCTTGGGGTTAGCTTGATAGTCTTTAGCGATCGCCTGTGTAATAGGATAGACCGTACTGGAACCATCAATTTTAATTGTTGTTGCAACCTTACCAGAATCTCTTACCTGAGTCGCATTCTGTGGCTGCTGAGTTTGAGCGGATGGGTTGGATGTTGCTGTGCAACTGGTTGTCAAAGCCAACATTCCCAGTGCGAGAGCCAATTCCTTTGCTGTAGTCTTCATTGACCCCACCCCTGGAGTTATATCAAGAGTATATCTCTATCATTTCAAAAAAAATTGATTTGTCAATGCCTACAGAGCTAGAAGGAAACAAAACATTACAAAAAAAATTGATGAATTTTTAAGGCTCGCAGGGGGGACGAATCGGCAATATTGGGCTAAAGCGGCGGAATTCTGCTAGATACTGCTCTAGGGCAACAAATTGTGGCAGATTGAGGCTGTAGTAAATCCAGCGTCCTTCTTGACGAGCGCGAACTAAACCAGCTTCTTTCAGGGTTTTGAGGTGAAAAGACAGTTTAGATTGAGTGGTTCCCAGGTGGTCGCACAGGTCACACACACATAGCTCTTGAGAGCGCAGCAGTTCTAATACCTGAATCCGTAGGGGGTCAGACAGGGCATGAAAACCAGCAGCGATCGTATTAGGAGTGAAGGTGCTATTAGGAACCATCAAATTTTATTGAAGTATTTCTTTATAGTAAAGTCTAAATCATCGCAAAGCAATGGGCATCATTCACGGTGTAATGATGCCTACTTATTGCTCGTTACGCCGTCTGTGTAGAAGTTGCTTTTGAGTCTGCGGTCGATTTTAATCGGGTAATAGTAGCTTTACGAATGCGTAGGCGTAGCCCGTCGTAGACATCGCTTTTGCGTACTCCGCCTGTCATTTCGTATTCTCGGCTGTCTTTACCATACTTGAAGTCCACACCACTGACTAAGCGTTCTGAAGTTTCCCGAATGGTCTTTTCAAGGGTTTCTATTTGTGCTTTTGCCGAGTCAAGGGCAGTTAGCATCATATTATAATCGTCGATTTCATTGCGGAGTTGCCCGGTTAACTGGGTTAAATAGAGACGCGATTCATCGCGTCTTATTGCTTACACGTTTTATGCGTTTTGTGAATTTATCCAAATCCAAGAAATGCGATCGCCTCTAGTAAAACAGATATTTTGAGGTAGAACGCAAAATAAGATAAGGAAGAAATGCTTAACTCATAGTCGATTCTTGGTGGGAATCACAATCATCGAAAAATACGGCACTTCGGCTGGATCAACTTCATCCAGGGGTACGATGCGTTGATGCGGTGTTGATGCGCGCTCAATATATCTTGCCCGTGATGCTAACCCTAATTTATGCAAAATATCCCGCACTTTGGTAAAATGACGACCTAGCTTCATAATTGCGGCGGCATCGGTCATCAGCAGATGTGTAGTCAGTTCTTCGGCTGGCAATGGGGCGGGTAAGACTGTGAGAATATCGGTGTAATAGGTGAAAGGTACACCCAAGGCTACCGGACAAGCCATTAGTGAGGAAACTCCGGGGACAACTTCTGTTTCGTACTGGTCAGATAACCGTGTGAACAGGTACATGAATGAGCCATAGAAAAATGGATCACCCTCGCATAGCACCACGACATCTCGACCGGCTGCTAAATGGTCGGCGATTGGTTCAATTTCCTTGTCATAAATAGATTTTGCCTTTTCTGGCTCCAAAGCGCGGGGGAGGTGAAATAATACCTCGATTTGATTGCCAGGAAGATACTGCGACACGATCGCTCTAGCAATACTCTGTTTATCTATTGCTGATTGATAGGCAATCACGGGAGCCGCACGTAATAGCCGCAATGCCTTCAGTGTCAATAGTTCTGGATCACCTGGTCCCACACCAATTCCATAAAGACGACCTTTGTTTTTGATCATTATTCTTCCTCTGTTGCCAAGGCGTTAACTGCTGCTGCCGCGATCGCACTTCCACCGCGCCGACCATGTAAGGTCAAAAATGGGACATTTCGGCTGTCTGCTGCCAATGCTGCTTTCGATTCTGCTGCACCGACAAACCCTACTGGAAAGCCTAATATTATAGCAGGTTTGTGAACTCCTTCATCAAGCATTTCTAACAACCTAAACAGTGCTGTGGGCGCATTACCAATTGCAATTACTGAGCCTTCGAGGTGCGATCGCCATAATTCCAGGGCTGCCGCTGACCTTGTAGTACCCAAACGCTGGGCAATATCCGGCACTTCTGGAGAGTTTAGCGTACAGATAACTTGATTGTTTGCAGACAATCGCCGCCTAGTAACGCCTTCGGCAACCATCCGGCAATCGCACAAAATTGGCGCTCCTGCTGCCAGTGCTGCCCTTGCGGATTGCACCGCTGTTGGTGAATATCCCAGGTCAGTGACAATATCCGTCATTCCACAGGCATGAATGAGACGCACAGCAACTTTTGCTACATCTGGTGGCAGCGTATCTAAGTTTGCTTCTGACCGGATGATTGCAAAGGAATTACGGTAAATTTCGTTAGCATCTCGAATGTAGTCGGGCATTCAATTTGGGATTTTAGATTGAATTGTGATTAAATAATTGATGTAATTGGGCGATCGCATACCGATTAGTAAATTCCCCAAAGGACTCATGAGGATTTAGGCGTTGAATTTTATACACCTTTAGCATCTGTTCTATTAATGTAGGAAGTTCGGCAAAAGTTACATATTTATATAGTTCACGACCGAATTTCTGATTGCTGTCACCCACATAAACGTGATAACCTTCCACAGTTTCATTATCAGTCTCAAAGCTGACACCAAGCAGAGTGATATCACTCTTGCTATGCTGGGCGCAGGATTTTTCGCAACCGGTGAAGTGGATATTAACTGGTTGTTGAAGAGTGACACAAGTTTCAAGATATTCTGCCAATGCCAACGCATGACTTTTTGTATCAGTGGCGGAAGCGGCGCAACCCCTATTTCCAGAACAGGCAACTAATGCACTTTTAATGTTAGTTGCTGAATAATCTAATTTTAAGAAAACAATTTCACTTTGGACATCGGCAACCCATCGCTGAGGAATATCTGTTAGGAGCAAATTCTGCCAAGGGGTTAGCCTGAGAGTGCCGTTACCATATTTTGCTGCTAAATCTGCTAAACCCTGCATCTGTCTACTTTCCAGTCGTCCAAGGGGCAAGATGACACCAATGTAAAATAAGCCTTGTTGACGTTGGGGATGGATACCAATATGCTGATATTTAGAGTCTAATCGCTTTCCTGCAAGGGAAGGAGGTTGGGGGGTTAGGTCTTCTCTTGTTTCACGGTAAAAAAGGGGGAAAGGTAGACGTTGCTTAACTTCCTGGAGGTAATTTTCACAACCCAAAGTATTTAATAACTCCCTTAGACGTAGCTTGCTCGTAGTATTGCTATGAGCTAGATAGACATCCGCCAAAGCTGCCAAGACGGGCAAACATTCCTCTGGTAGTAACAAGATTCCCATATCGCTAGGCGGTTGTCCTTTCTCGCCTGTACTAAGATAGAGACGAAAGTAAACATTATCGTCAACTAAGACAGCAATGAACGCGATATCATTGAGGCGATCGCATACCTGAACTATCCCGCCACCATCAAAGCAAACGCTAAATTTTGCCGATAGTGCCGAAAGCGCCGGATGTGCAGCAATACAATTATCCCAACTTTGAACAAAAGGGCGAGTATCAATTAATTCCTGCGGATCGATACCAGCAGTCGGACTGGTCATAATATTACGGATGTGGTCTACAACAGGATTGCGAGAACCCAATCCCATATCCTGTAGGTGCTTCAGAACTTCAGCATTTATCCCCGTGCGGATTTCGCGGACTTGTAGGTTAGCTCGATTAGTCACATCTATATAGCCGCCGCCGGACTCGTCTGCTATATCTGCGATCGCACGACATTGGTGACTACTAATAATTCCACCTGGTACTCTAATCCGAGATAGTATCCCATCTTGGGCAGGTGTAGCATAAAACAAGCCGGGACAAGTGGCAAATTCAGATAGCAAGCTTGGAACTCCTTCCCTGTGCAACGCAGGGAGTAGATGGTAAGTGTGTCCTGAAAGTTGGCATTCTGACTTGGGTAATCCCATCACAGCTGCGGCACAGTCCCGGAATTTCACCGGAGTTTCCCAACTCTAAGTTTTAGTAATTTAGCATGAGAAGATAGTTATAAAGTTGAATGCTTCATATTTTGAATCAACCTGTCTACGCTGACAGAGTTCGCCGTAGTTCACATATCCCATCTCACTCCTGGTCTATGCCCGATTCGTCAAGAATACGATCAATGTCCCGCATTCCAGGCAGAATCCGCAGAACCTCCAGGCGCGTATCCTGAACTCTGTACACCACCACATAGACAGTCTTACCAATTAGCGGTGTTACTAATTCCCTAGTACCAAACACCCGCCCTGGTTTACCAAGGTTCGGCATCACCAACAACTTTTTGATAATTTGCTGTAGACGTGTCGCCACCTGACGAGCAGCTGACGGATTAGCATTAGCAATGTAGTCACGGATGCTTGCTAGGTCAGTAACAGCAAGCTCAAGAAAAACTAAACGCATGGAAATGGCTTTTCATTCTCCATTCCCCAAGTGTCGAGCCAAGCTGACACGTCCGAGCCTTCAATCCATTGAGCTTGTGGGCTATCAGCAATTGTCACCGCCTCTTGAATCATCTGGATTTGCCAGCTTGACTGTTCAACGTACAAAGCGATCGCTTCTGCCGCCAACCAAGACTTACTACGCCGTGTACTTATAGCAAGGGCATCCAACTTCGCCTTAATCTCTGGCGTTAATCTAACGGTGACAACTTCGCTTTGAGACATGAAAAACTCTCTTTTATTAGTTATTCTAGCTTGATGTATACGATGTATACAAGCAAGTCATACTAAGGTTCTGACAATTTGACTATTCAAAAACATAATTTTGAGCCACTTTCCAATAGCGAGAGAATCGCTTCAGGTCAATATAGCCATCATAGTCAAAAAATGGTTCTACTTCTAGTACTTGGACTGCTAGCGATCGCTCCATTTCTTTGCAGATATCGTCAAACCGGGGACTGGGACTGTTGGCTGTGACAACTAAATTCGCATCATGTTCTTTCGCAAAAGCTAAAATTTCTTGTGCCACATCACCACGACGGATAACAACGGGTAACTCTAGCAAGCATTCGTAGATAAAGGTAAGGCGTTTGAGACTCAGTTGCCATTCCTCTATCAAAGCCTCGTCCCAAACCCAAATAGCTGGCGCATTCGGGTGTTGTTGCAGTCCGGGGTTGTATGGACTAAGACAGTCTCCATGTACCCAAACAATTGTTTTACTCATTTTTCAGTTTTTACCTTTCTTAGCACGTTGCCAACTTTGGCTATTGGCTTGTTTACTAAATTCCCCTAGAGGAAAAAGTCGCTGTTCTAATTCTTCATAACTACCTTCAAAATCACAATGACCGTAAAGGGGACATTTCTGGCAATAAACGCCTTCAGTGTAGCGTTCTAAGTTCTCACGATTGAAAAAATACGGTTTCTGACTAAAGGTGCTGGCAACCCACTGCCATGACATATTATTACTAGCAGGATCTCCATCTAAAAGGTGTTCGAGAAACCACTTAGCTCCTGCTTGCCAACGAATCCGCCGCCAATGGATAATATAAGCCGCTAGCCACATTCGGGCGTGGTTATGTAGATAGCCAGTTTCTCTTAAATCACGGCTAAAGCTGTCTATGCAAACTCTACCTGTGGTTCCTTGTCTGATATCTTGCGGCAATTCGGGTGCATATTCACCCACAATATAACCAGTTTTATACTCTTCCTGGTCTTGCCAGATTCCATCCCCTAACTTTACATACAATCGCTGCCAATAGTCGCGCCAGCCTAACTCGTTAATTAGTTTAGTCGCATCATTTGGATTTTGTACCCGCTCAAGGACATAATCTCGAATTTCTCGCAAGCTCAAAACGCCATAGCGGATGTAAGGCGAAAGTCGTGTCACCGCACCTGTGAAAAAATTACGTGTTTGCGCGTAACCTACTGGATCAATTTTTTGCAGCGCTTTTTCTGCCGCTTTGCGTCCCCCCACAGTTTCGCTGATGTGGTCATCGCGTTGTGCCGCAGTTGGGAATTGTTCACGGAGGTAGGCTATCAACTCATCGCGGTTAGTAAATTCGCGTTGCATAGTTGCTGAGGGTTTTAAAGAAACAATGAAGATTTTCTTTGATGATTTTTTGCTACAGTAGGATTATACTTCTAAACCTCAACGACACTCAGAATTGCAAGTTATTTAATCCACTTTCTTGAGTGCAGAATTTCGCAAGTTCGTAGCGAATCCTCTTAAAAAACTTTGCGCTCCTTTGCGCTTTCCTCAGCGTTCCTTTGCGTTTAAAACGCTACAAATTAATGCAAAGCTGTACTAAGTGCGATCGCTCAATACCCAATCTATGTAAAATTCTAAAGCGATATCTACGACTAGCGTAGCTACAGCAATCTCTAACACCACCATCATGAGCAACATTCCCCAAGTCGGACAACCAGCGCCAGATTTCTCCACTCCTGACCAAAATGGCAATTCAGTCACTCTCGACGACCTCAGCAGTCAGTGGATTGTCCTCTACTTCTACCCCAAAGATGATACACCTGGCTGTACCACCGAAGCGATAGATTTCACCGAGTTGTATCAAGACTTCAGCGCACTGGGAGCGAAAATCTTAGGTGTAAGTCCAGATTCAGGTAAGTCCCATTGTAAATTTATCAGCAAACATAACTTATCAATAACTCTTTTAAGTGACCCAGAACATATTTTGACAGAAGCCTACGGCACTTGGCAATTGAAAAAATTTATGGGCAAAGAATATATGGGTGTTGTTCGCTCAACCTTTCTAATTTCACCTGATAAAATAGTTGCCTATACTTGGCCTAATGTAAAAACCAAAGGTCATGCTCAGTCAGTTTTAACTAAATTACGGGAATTAGCAGCCACATAACGCGACTGGATGAGGGTATAGTTACAGCAATGCTACGTGAATCATATTTATAGTAATAAAGCAGCCGGAAGCTATATAGTTCGCACTCAAGACGAATTATTAGAGTTACTATTTATACTAGGAGTACAAGCGATGCCAGAACCTATTTCTCTAATTTCTAGTGCTGAGATTCAACCATCAGAATTTTTGAGTTTTTTGCAATATTTAGGAATATTACTACATCCAGATGATGTATATGATGGGCGTATTTCTAGAGATAATACTCATGTTTGGATGGTTTTAGATAACACGGAATTAGAAAATTTTAATGCTAATGAAATGAAACTAATAACCCAAAAACTTACAGCTAAACCTCAGACTCACATTCTACTTGATGTTAGCAAAACTCCAGGAAGTGAGCAATTAGCGTTGGAGTTTGCCTGTAAGTTTGCCAAAAAATGGTCTTGTATTCTTTATAACTCAAATTACAAAATACACTCAGCACAAGAATTATTGGAGTTATGCCCAGCAGAAGCAGACTTTGTTTAGGGAGTAAATTCAAAAGTTAATCCGATATAGACTAGATTAGGATATCTTAAAGTTTGGTGTAATGTTATAAAAACTGCGATCGCAATAATTGAACTAAAGAATTAAACTTCTCACAATTTTAAATAAACATGATTCAAGTCATCCAAGCCCAAAATGTCACTCTTGCCTACTTAAAGCAAAAATTTGCTATACATAAGTCTGAAGATGAGCAATTTTTTACAGAGTGGTTTGACTACATCCCGGAAATTTCTGAATTAGAAAAGCAATATTTAGACAGAGTTAAAAATAACTATCTCAATGTGCTTGAAAATGCTCCTCTTTTAGAAGATGCAGTAAAAATGGTAGTGTTATCTCCCCTGCTAGATTTGGCTGGTTTTTACCGTCATCCTTTTTACATCGCTACAGAAGAAAGTGTAGAAATTAGTGAAGAAATTATCATTGAGGATGAAGAAAACACTGAAGAAACTCAAGAAATTATCAAAGGTAAAATTGATGTCCTGGTTCTCCAAGATAAGTTATGGTTACTGATAATTGAATCTAAGAGGTCTAGTTTTTCTTTGGCAAAGGCGATTCCTCAAGCACTGACTTATATGTTGGCAAATCCTCACCCTGAGCATCCTGTATATTCTTTGGTAATGAATGGCGAAGATTTTCAATTTATGAAACTGCTCAAACAAGATAAACCTGTATATGCTTTATCTGATAGATTCACTTTATATAGACGCGAGAATGAATTATATAAAGTTTTGAATATTTTAAAAAATTTAGGTCAAGTTTTAAGTTAATTATCTTTGCTATTCCTATCTAGGTTAATATTGGAACAGTGTCATAAGTAGGTGGGTGAGAAAATTTATAACTATGTCATTGCGAACGTAACGAAGTGAAGTGAAGTGAAGCAATCATAAGGTTTTCAGCGTTTTTACTTTTCGTTACATAGTTAGGTTTATTTGTGCCTACCTACTTAATAGTTATATTGCATCTTTTAAATGAATTATGGTTCAATTTATCCAAGCACAAAATATCGGGCTTGCCTATTTAGAGGAAAGATTTAGTCTACAGCTAGCCGAAGATGAGGCATTCTTCCCAGAATGGTTTGAGAATTTACCGGGAACTACAGATTTAGAAAAGCCAGATTTAGACAGAATAAAACTTCATTTTCTCCGTTTAGTCAAGTATCCGCCTTTGTCAGAAGAAACGGTGAAATTAGTAGTTTTATCTCCTTTACTCAATTTAGCTGGATTTTATGATGAGCCTTTTTATATGAGAGGCGAACAATCAATAGAAATTTCTGCGGAGGATGAAGGAGAAATTATTAGAGGTAGAATTGATATTTTAGTCATTCAAGAAAAATTCTGGTTGTTAGTAATTGAATCTAAAAGGTCTAGCTTTTCTCTTTTAGAAGCCATACCTCAAGCACTTGTTTATATGTTGGCTAATCCTAATCAAGACAAGCCCGCTTTTGGATTAGTAACAAATGGTAGTAATTTCATTTTTATAAAACTGACTAAACAAAATACACCAAAGTATGCATTGTCTGATGAATTTACGATGTTGAAGAGAAAAAGTGAATTGTATCAGGTTCTAAGTGTATTAAAAAAATTGAGTCAAATTTTGAGTTAATAATTATGTCTATTCGTCCTATATACCTTGATTGTCACGCGACTACAGCCGTAGATGAACGGGTGCTAGCAGCAATGATCCCCTACTTCACAGAACACTTTGGGAACCCATCTAGTATTAGTCATATTTATGGTTGGGAAGGGGAAGCTGCTGTCAAACAAACGCGAGAGATTTTAGCAGCAGCAATCAACGCCACACCAGAAGAAATTGTTTTTACGAGTGGTGCAACAGAAGCGAATAATTTAGCGATTAAAGGTGTTGCGGAAGCTTATTTTAAAAAAGGTCAGCATATTATTACTGTTGCAACTGAACATAGTGCAGTTATTGATCCTTGTAATTATTTAAAAAGTCTCGGTTTTGATATTACTATTCTTCCTGTCCAAAAAGATGGATTGATTGATTTAACTGAGTTAAAAAAAGCTTTCCGTCCTGAGACGATTTTGGTATCGGTGATGGCTGCAAATAACGAAATTGGTGTGTTGCAGCCTTTGGCAGAAATTGGGGAAATGTGCCATGAACAAAATATCATTTTTCACACCGATGCAGCCCAAGCTATTGGTAAAATTCCTCTAGATGTGCAAGCGATGAAAATTGACCTAATGTCGCTAACCGCACACAAAGTATATGGGCCAAAGGGAATTGGGGCGCTATATGTCCGCAGACGTAACCCCAGAGTGCAACTGGCTCCCCAGCAGCACGGCGGCGGACATGAACGGGGGATGCGTTCTGGTACATTGTATACGCCGCAAATTGTCGGCTTTGGCAAAGCTGTAGAAATCGCTTTGGCAGAACAAGCCACAGAAACCCAACGACTAACTCAGCTAAGGCAAAGATTGTGGTCACAGCTTTCGCAAGTAGAAGGAATTCATCTCAACGGACATCCTCAAGAACGGCTAGCGGGAAACTTGAATATCAGCGTTGAGGGGGTGGATGGAGCCGCACTTTTGCTAGGATTGCAGCCAGTAATGGCGGTTTCTTCTGGATCTGCTTGCTCGTCTGCAACTACTGCACCCTCCCATGTTCTCACAGCATTGGGACATTCAGAACAGCTAGCTTATGCTTCAATCCGGTTTGGTATTGGCAGATTTAATACTTTAGAGGAAATTGATCAGGTAGCGAAACACGCGATCGCTACCATTGAAAGTTTACGCAAGCCCTCTTTTAGGGATTCTCGCGCAGAAAACCGCCAATCTGATCTAGCTCCTGCTGATTGAGGCGAAATTCACTCGCGCCGATAATTCCTTCCACCTGTTTAGGATTGCGTCCGCCCACGATCGCCGCCGTCACCGCCGGATTGTTTAAAGTCCAAGCGATCGCCACTTCACCCGGTGTGCGATCGTGTTGTTGACCAATGTGCTGCAACACTTCGACTAGCTTCAGGTTACGAGATAGACGTGGCTCCTGAAATTCACCGCTGTTTTTGCGCCAATCATCATCAGGTAAATTAGCAACCCGCTCAAGTGTCATCTTTCCTGTAAGCAAGCCAGATTGCATAGGTGAATACACAATCACACCGATGTTATTTTCCTGACAGAAAGGCAGAATTTCGTTTTCGACATTAGGCTTAACCAGTGAATAAGGCGGTTGCAATGAGGTAACTGGTGCAATCTCCTGGGCACGTTGCAACTGTTCGACATTGAAGTTTGAAACCCCAATATAGCGAACCTTACCTTCATCTTTAAGTTTGGCAAGAGTTGTCCAGCCTTCTTCAATTTCTGAGTCAGGGTTAGGCCAGTGAATTTGGTAGAGATCAATGGTTTCAATGTCGAGTCGGCGCAAACTAGCTTCAACTTCCCGCCGCACCGAATCCGCCTTGAGACTGTTACCAATTTTGCGCTTTTCATCCCAGAGCAGTGAGCATTTAGTGAAAATGTAGGGGCGATTAGATTGACCTTTGAGCGCCTTAGCAACAATCTCCTCCGAATGCCCCAGACCATAAATAGCTGCGGTGTCAATCCAATTAACGCCAAGCTCAAGAGCGCGATTGATCGCTGCGATCGATTCCTGGTCATCCTGCGTTCCCCAACCAAAAGCCCACCCAGATCCACCGATTGCCCAGGCTCCAAAGCCGATTGGGGTAATGTGAAGTTCCGAATTGCCGAGCTGCTTGGTTTGCATATCTACTTTCTCCAAGAACTTTTGAGTCAATTGCTAGTGTAAGCTGTGTAGGATTACTAAATCTTGAATGTTTTGTTGATACATACTACTCATACACTAAACTTGCTCAAAGATGGCGATCGCAGGGTAACGGCAAAGCTAATTAGAAATAGGCAGTGAGGAAGCAGAGGGAGAATAACTAATGCCCCAATCGCCCAATTAAGTACAAATGTACTATAATGTAGATAGCGTCCACAAAGCCTAGCCAAATGCGTAACAACTTTGTGAAAACCTTCTGGAAGATGGATTTAAGGGTTAGTCCGATGATGAAGCATTACATTCTCAACCTCAATCCGACTGCCAAGCATGAATGGGATCGGTGCATTTTACGTGACCCACTGACTGCCAAACGCCCAGATATTGCCAAATTAATTGCCGAAGCAGTTGGTGCAGATACAGGCAGTTATTTGGTGAGTGTGAATATTGAAGTTCAAGTTTTACAACAAGCTGCGATACCTCAAGCCGAACAACTCTCGCTTTCATTTCCAGAAGTCAGTTTGCCGTCACAACTGCGGGAAGTGGCTTGAGGTAAGGTGTAGGATTTTGCAATAGATATTGTTGGGTTGCATTTCGCTTAACCCAACTGAAATTTTTTCTACAACTCAATGCAACTTAAGATTAGGCTACTTCAGGATTTAGCCTCTCACACTATGGAGAGGGCTAAAGCCTTATTACAAATCTTTAATCATTCACGCCCACTTACTTAGTGGGTTTGTTTTAATCAGTGCTATGGCTGCCGCTTGCTCATCTTGTCTAGCGTCGCCCCCTTTCGCCAAGACTAAAATTCTACTAAGACAACTAAAGAGCGCTGCTATAGCTATTGCTTGGCGCGGACATCGGGCTGATAGTGTAGTATCACGAACCATCTGAATTATACCCCAAAGTGCGGCAGCTACGCCCGTCGTAGACATTGCTCTTGAAGCAGAGCATAGCCTATCGCATTCCGAAAAAAAAGGGTCGGGTAATAAATTATTTACTGTTCTATCAAATTAACGTTGTTAAGTTACTCAGCAGGTGTAGTTTTCACCTTAAGGCTGTGTTAAATATTGTGATGCCAAACAGGAGTATAAATACTTTGCCAAAGCTTTCTCCAGAATCTCCTTTATTTATTTTGTTAATTATTATTAGTTTTTTAGTAGTAACTTTGTCAACTTGGTTATCATCTAAACCATTTGTTTTAAAACCATTTGGGTTGAATGATATTATACAGTTACTCACATTGCCATTGTTTATTTCTTTATTATTAGAGCGTTCTTTAGAAGTTTTTATAACTACTTGGCGAAGCCCATTTGTCGAGCAATTAGATATTAATATACAGCAACAAAAGGCTCTAATATCGGAAAAAATAAACCTTATAGAAGTGCAACAGAAACAAAATCAACTATTTTCTTTAGAAACCAATCAAGTCAGTGGACTACCGCCTGAAGGAATGAGTTTAGAACAGCAAATTATCCACAATTTTACCCAAAACAAAACAGAACACTTAAAAATATTCCAGCCAGAAATTGATGATTTAAATGAAAAGGAGCGCCAAAGATCAGCTTACAAATCTGATACCCGAACAATTGCTTTATGGACATCCCTTTTATTCGGTCTGTTAATAAGTGCAATAGGTATTCGTTCAATTGAGCCACTTGTAGTTATTGATTTTAGTAATCCAATACAAATAGTTATTTTCCGTTGTTTAGATGGGTTGCTAACAGGAGGTTTAATAGCAGGAGGTAGTGAAGGAATTCATAAGCTAATACAAGTTTTTATCGACTTTATGGAAGCTACATCTAAACAAATAAAAAATCAGGGATTCTCTTGATAAAACGAAGCACTTTAGTTTCCAGAATGCTAAGTAATAATGTTTTCAGCTTTACCACCGCAGAACTGGGTTTTAGCTTTAGCTTAGTGAAAAGATGCATTGGATATTTTTTATTTGGAAGTCCCTAATATTGAGTGGAGGCGTATGTTTCGCCTCACCCTTAGCTGCCGCGTATGCCTACTCCCGAAGCCGCAAACAAAGGCACACGTTTGTCCCTAATCCTTCCTTTTTTGTTCAGGTCTTTGTGTACTTATCAATTACCTTAGCTAAATCTGGTACTGCTTCCTCTACGTGTTTTTTGGCTGAACCGCGAAGTTTTTCATAAGTACTTCGCACGATTTGGCGTTTCACGTTTTTTGCCCTTGCATCAGTAACACTCAACAATCCGTCTGCCGTGTCTGAGGAATTCGCAATGAGATGTCCAACTGGGTCGCCCTTCTGCACGCCTTCACTCCAAATGGGATCAAGAGCTTTCAAGCACTGCGGCAGGATCTGCTCGACAACATAAGGGATGTATCCTGGCTTGACACCCTTCAGGGCGGCGAAGGTAGTTTTAAGAGCCATACCGCTTATACCTGACTTGGACGCAAGCTGTCTATCTATCATGTTGCAGCAGTCATCTATGACCATAGCCTTTTTGGTCGGGTTCAAAAGTCCGTCGCTCAGTCCCATTTAACTCCTCCTTAATATTTAAGTGCTTAATTTCCATTCAACTAATTTTTTAGCAAGCAGGAAATTACAGAAAATGGTATCAGAATTAGATGATGTTCACAGATTTGATCTATTTTTGGAAGTATCTTCTTCCAGTTATCTGTATGATAGAGCCATTCCTTGATATGTAAAAAAAATGACTACTTACAAAATCGCCTTTGAAGGTGAGGTGTTAAAAATCGGATTTGCTGACCCAGCACAAAACAACCAAATTGTCAAAGATGCGGCGGCACGTCTCGATGAGATGAGCAAAACAGGAGAGCTAGCAGGAGGGGTATTACTCAAGATTAATGGGCCAGTGTCTGTGCCTGTAGCCTTTGTATTGGCACATAAGGTAGGGCATCTTTACGGGGCGATCGCATTTTTTGACCCCAAGTTAGGCAAGTATGTTGTCTGCATTACCCATAATCCAGCATACAGCTTGGGTGACTTAGTTGATTAAAGCTTTATATGCAACAATCACCAATCAAAGTTGTTCTTTGCGGCTCTCCCCATTCAGGAAAGTCTTATTTAAGGGACGGTTTGAAGCAAGCGATGATGTCAATGCATCGAGATGGGAAAGCGCCTTATAAACTCTTACAATTAAGTAGCAAAGTGTACCAGTACATGATGAAGCCAGAGTAATTTATTACCCTGGCTTCACTGGTGGCTTTTCCAGTTTGTTAGGATTCTGACAATTTCAGGTATCAAATTATTTAGCGATCGCGCTAAACCAGTTAAGGTTTCTTGGAAGACCCTACTTCCAGCACAGAATATAATTACACACAGCTAAGAAAAACTAAAGCGATCGCTAGAACTTCACAAACAATTTAATACAGGTGTCCCATGATACAAACCTCGGCGACCTTCAATGCTGCCTTGCAAATAGCCCAACAAGGCGTTACCTTGTTGGCAAAATGGGCTGATCCACAGTTAGCTAATAAATGTCCTGGCTTAACTGACGATAATATTGTTACGAAAGCCAAGCAAATTTTGTCTTGGACTGATCAGCACGAACTGAAAGCTCTACGTTTGTTATTTGACCATGTGAAATTAGATAAAGGTCAAGATAAACAATATTATTGGCAACCAAAAGCTATTGAAAATCATGAGCCTACTATTCCCTATCCTCAATTAGAAGCGGCAACTGATTTCAGCAATCTGAAAAAAGAAATTCAATCAGCTATAGATCATTTGAATAATGATGACTGGCAAAACCTTTCTTTACTCACTTTAATTTTAGAAAAATTCGGTTCATTTCTAAGCTTTGGTGAATCTGATGTTGCTCTAGTGGATATAGCCAAAACTACTGCTGCTGTTGCTGCTGCTATTGCTAACAATCCCAATGGAACAGAATTAAGTTTAATAGCAGGTGACTTATCAGGTATTCAAAAATTTATTTATACTATTTCATCTGACGGTGCTCTAAAATCGCTACGAGCAAGGAGCTTTTATTTAGAGTTAGTTATCGAAGAAGTAGTACAGCAATTACTCATAGGATTAAAGCTTCCACGTACTAATATAATTTATGCTGGCGGTGGAAACTTATATATTTTGGCAGATGGAACAGAAAATACTAAAAAGACTGTAGAGCAAGTACGTGAGCAGTTTAATGAATGGCTTTTAAATGAATTTGAAGGCAAAGTATTTCTTGCACTTGATTGCTTAAAATTTTCTATCGCAGACATTGCAACTGCAAAATTTTCCGCTCATTGGTCAGATGCAACGACTCAGCTAGGTGTATATAAATATCGTAAATTTGCTAACCAGATTAGCAAATTTACCGAACCGCGTGATAGTCATGAGCCTTGCGGTGTCTGCCATAGAGATGATGTAAAAATTTTAAAACAGCTTAATCCTAATGAGCCGAATTCGGCTCTAGCTTGTGAAACCTGTTGCAGGATGTTTCGCTTAGGGGGTCGAATGTTTGGAATAAAAGTAATTATACGCTCTCCAAAAGAAGATATAAAAGACAAACTGGATACACTCTCATTTGAAATTTCAGGAACAAAGGTTTATTATCATCTTTTCCAAAAGTGGAAACAAATAGTTCCTGACTCTGACACTGCTTTGTTAGTAAATGATTGGACATTAGAGCATTATCAATTCAAGAATTTCCGAAATGCTTTCCCCTTGTTATTAGGCAATTATGGTCAGCAGAGTCAAGAAGAATCAGAGAAGATAGAAGGAACAATAGGCTTTATGCGTGCTGGTGAAATGGCACAAGAGGCCGAAGGGATTAACCGAGTAGGCTATTTACGAATGGATGTAGACCGACTAGGACAAATATTTGCCGAAGGTTTAGGAGGAAAGCAAACTTTACCCAGACTAGCTGGACTTTCTCGCCAAATGAGTTATTTTTTTAAGGTATATCTCAACAGTTTGGCAGAAAAGCGCCAGGAGAATTTTCTAGATAATTGTAAAAATAATAATATTGGAGTTTTAAAGAATGCAAAATATTTAACAGCAGGTGAGCGTAAAAATTTACTGTTTATCTATTCAGGAGGCGATGATTTATTTGTCAGTGGCGCATGGAATGAAATTGTAGAATTTGCTTTTGATGTTTACCAATGCTTCCGCGCTTACACAGGAAATAATCCAGATATTACCATATCAGCAGGAATTAGCATTGATAATGTTAAATCACCTCTTTACCAAGCAGCAGATGTATCAGGTAAAGCTGAAAAGGCAGCTAAAGCAAATGGTAGAGATAGTTTAGGCTTATTTGGTCAGGTATTCAAATGGGATGAATGGCTAGGGATGGAAGATATTAACATAATTGATGATGAAATAAAACAATATCTGCATCCAGATATCAAGCCAAATTTGTTGGGCATTTTACCATTTGTTAAGAGATTAGAGCAGCAAAATATTGGGGTTAATTATTCCCGTAATTTTGTGCGTAACTTGCTCATAACTGCACAAATACAAGAGCAAGCATTGAAAAAGTTTGAAGAAGACAAACAATCAAATGAGGCTTTAGGTACTCGCTACTATTTGCATCTACCAAAAATTGCTTATACACTAGCAAGATTACCAAAATATGTACTAGATGACAGTGATTTTCGGACTTCCTTAAAAAGTCCGTATAATGCACCTTATTTTCGGGCGATCGCAACTTGGATTGATCTCTTAAACCGTTCATAAATTATATGTCAGAATCAGTTAAACCAAACCCAGTTAATAAATCTGAATCTCCTAAAAAGCAAGTCATTCTTCCAGATATCCAAATTACAGGAAAGCACCAAAACACTCCTGAAAAGTCAAAGGATATTGCTAAAGAAATTCAAGATGCGATCAATAATGATAAATTAATATCTTTAAAAGACTATCCAATCCGCGACTTAGTTAAACACGCTGAAGAATTTGGACCTTATCTCAAGCAGCAAAGATTAGAAACTAACCAAATTCGCAAGTTCTTAGACGCTATAAATCGCATCAAAGCTAACTTAGCTGAAAAAAGTGATTTTTCTGGACAAATAGATGAAGTAATTCTACTTAAACCAAAATTAGCATACGCCGCAGCTAGACAAAGAGCAGCCAAACCATTGGCTGAGGTGATGTCAACTGCCATTGATAAAGTTCGCAGCAGAGAAGATTTTGAGCGTCTAGTTCAATTAATTGAATCAATTATTGCTTATCACAAAGCTGAAGGTGGAAAATAATCATGCCAGCATCATATACACAAAAACCCTTACTTGGTAAATTGTCTCTCACCAGTCAACTTTCTGTAGAAACCGGATTACATATTGGCGGCGGTGGTGGAAATCTGGATATCGGTGGACTCGATAAACCTGTTATTCGTGACCCTCTAACAAAGTATCCTTACTTGCCTGGTTCATCTATTAAAGGTAAACTACGTTCTACTTTAGAACGGTTATTAAATAAACCTCTCAATCGCGTTGGAGGAAGCGATACTCGGCGCTATGAAAGTGATGATTTGCTAAATGGGTTTACCGAAGTTGAAGAAGGACTATTTATTGCCTATGAAGGCGCTAGTACCTGTCAAATTAGCCGATTGTTTGGTTCTACTGGCGGTTCAAAATTTTGGATGCCAATTGAGACTGCTAGAGAGGAAGGATTATTGGAAAATAATAGTCCTACTCAGACAATCCAAGGTCAGAACTGCGTCAAAATTAATCGCGGACGTAACGCACCAGCTCGCTTGATTATTCGAGATAGTCATTTAATACCTGAATCAGCAGCAAAGCTCAAGCAAGTTGACACCGGTTTATACATGACCGAGTGGAAGTTTGAAAACGGTATTGATCGCGTGACGGCGGCGGCGAACCCCAGACAGTTAGAGCGTGTACCAGCTGGATCAAAATTCCAGTTTGAATTAGTTTATACCGTAGAAGATAAAGACCAAGCCGTTGAAGACTTACAAAATATTGCGATCGCACTCGCCATTTTAGAAGATGATGCTCTCGGCGGACACGGTTCTAGAGGTTACGGCAAAGTCAGATTTCAAAACTTCGAGTTTTCCTATCGCAGCTTGGCACAATATCGTCAGATTACCAACACTCCTGCTGGTTCATCGGGTTTACAATCATTGGAATCTATCGCCAACACACAAGCACTCTTAGATAACTTCGGAAGCTTACGCGAGTACATCCAACAGCGATTACTGCCGGGGAATGAATCATGAGTATGTGGAAATTGGTTAAACTCAATTTTGGGCGTAGTCCTGCTCACTTTGGGGAATTGGGAATAGGGATTGAAGAAACAAGCGATCGCGTCCGTTCCGATGCTTTGTTTAGCGCCTGGGTTAGTGTTTATGCGCGGTTATTCGGTAAAAATGCAGTTGAGGAATTATTGCAGAGATTTCCTTGTGAAAAGCAGCCGCAACTAATACCCCCCTTACGAATAAGTTCTACATTCATCTATAGAGAAGTTAGGAACGAGACAATTTACTATCTTCCTCGTCCCCTCAAATTTCCTATCAACTACCCTGATGATGATTTAGCTTTTTTCAAAGATTACAAAAAACTTAGCTACTTACCTTTACAGCTATGGCAGAGATGGTATCAGGGAACAGGATTTAATAAAAATGCTGATGTTGACCAATTAATTACTTACACCAATGAATACAACAAAGCCTTTAAAAAAGATAAAGTTCCGAAAATTGCAGTAGACCGCGTTACTAGAGCTACTAATCTTTACCATACTGGTTTTGTTCAATTCGAGTGGGAGAAAAATCCAGCAGGTTTATACTTTTTGTTGCAATTATCTCCAGAAGGGGAGAAATTAGCAGATAAGCTAGAAGCTGCTTTGCATTTGTTAGGAGAAGAAGGACTTGGGGGAGAACGTTCCAGTGGTGCGGGAAGATTTCAAGTAAAATGTTTAGATATATGTGAAACGTGGGATAAGGTAGTTAAATATAAAGGCACTCACCACACTGTTATTAGTTTGTTTTGGGACTCTTATATAACCCAAAACTTTCTGGAAGGTGCAGCTTATGAAATACAAGAACGTGGTGGTTGGATAGCTAACGCTAACTTGCGGCGTAAAATGGTGCGAATGTTTTCTGAAGGTTCTGTTTTTAAAGAACAACCACAGGGAAAACTTGTAGATGTCACGCCAGTAGAGTTAGTAGATGATGAAGGGAAATATAAATTTCATCCCATTTACCGTAGTGGAATTAGCTTGAGCTTATCAATTAACATAAGGGAGAAATAAATAATGACATTTTCTCCTGAATTTGCTCTTAAGAAACCTGATTTCTATCAATCCAAAAGAATACAGTTGACCAGTCAAATTTTACATATAGGTTCATCTGTATCTAGGTTGAATCCCTTTGAATATGTGCAGACGGATAAAAAGGTTTATCTTCCCAATCAAGAAGCATTAGCAAAGGGTTTATTGTCACAAGGTAGGCAATTTTTAAATGATTACATTCAAGCAATAGAAGAACGTCAAGACATCACCAAGCTATTAAAACAAGCCTTTGGTATTGAATGGTGGAAGGCTACAGACACAAATGACTATCCTATTTTCCCCAAAGAAGCCATCAGCCAAAAGTTGACAAGCGAGAAGATTACAGATTTACGTCCCATGATTCGTAATGGGATGGGGCAATTATTTATCCCTGGTTCTTCGATTAAAGGAGCAATTAGAACTGCTATAGCATATCATTTACTTAAAGATGGCGATCGCTATCAAGTACCTTCATCAAAGCGGGTTAGTGAAATTGAGAAAACTTTGAGACAAAAGTTAGGACAAATTAACCAATATCAGCATAAGTTTTTAGATGATGAGCTATTCATGGATAGTTTATTCTCAGAATTTAGTCTCACATATCAAGAGAGAAATTTTCCAGGTAAAGGGCCAAATACAGATTTTTTAAGAGCGCTCAAAATTACCGATTCAGAACCACTTTTAGAAAGCAAAATTAAAACTAAGAAAGGTGAAGAGATTCCTGTTAATATGCCTGTTGTGGCTGAGGTAATAGTTTCTAGCAGATTCCCTGACTATTTAGCCAAATATAAAGCCTCTATTTATGCCGAAATGGTGCGGAATGTTCAAACAGAATTTACCCTCACTTTAGATACAGAAATGCTTTCATGGTTTAAACATAAACAGGGGATGAAGTTACCCTTTAGCAACCTAGATGAACTGTTGCAAATATGTCAGGAATTTACCCAAGAACAATGGGATTATGAGCATGATTACTGGGAAGAAATTAAGAACAATCCTAGAGCATCAGGCAAAAATTTAGATTTTAATCATATCCGCGAATTTTACGAACCAGAAAAATCTCCCTATAGTCAAAGATTGGGGTGGGGTAGTGGGATGACTGGAACTACTATAAATTTGCTGCTAGACGATGAACTGCGGGAAGATATCCGTGATACTTGTGGTTTAAAAGCACCTGGTTTTGAAGCACCAAAATCTAGGCGAACTGTGATGAATCCGAATAGTGAAATAAAATTTGTACCGGGATGGGTTAAGTTCAGGAATTCATAATACTAATGCTGATTCATTCTAACTGGACATTGAGCGTATCTGAACCCACTATTTTACCTCGTTCATATACATTGGAACTAGTTAAGCAACTACATCAACAGCTAGGATTAGAAATAGGAATTGAGGCGATTCCTTCTGTTTCGCACTCAGGAATAATGGGTTTGTATTCTGTTTCTAGAGAATTTTTAACTTTCCATCCAGAGGAATTTTATAAATATGGGAACTAGGTAATTCAAATAATGGCATAGCACCAGTAATTGATTTATCAGAATTTATCGGAATGCTGGATTGGTTAACTGCAACTGAGCGTTTTGTAGAAATAGGAGATGGACAGGCACTTGCAAATTTACTCAAAAGTGCTATTCCGTCAGGTGTTGAACTGCGCGATAATCTTGGTAGCAGACCATTAAGAAATCAACTTAACAAAGCTGCTGAAGCTATTGAGAGTATTTCATTGGCTTTGAATGTAACTCGACCAATTGAGACGATGAAATCGGCTACTCAGTTGGAGGAGACTTTAAAACAAGCAGCACTCAGCTTTGATCAACGTGCCAAACCATTTTCACTTTTGGTAGAAAGGGTTATTAAAGAGTATGGACAATTTGCTCTAGAAGATCCAACTGATAAAGCAGCATTAGCTGAAAATCTATGGCTACAACTACAAATGATTAACTGGTATATTCAGCGAGATAGAGTTGTACAAGCAGTAACCTTAGCACGTGAATGGTTAATTTCTGTATTGGTGCTGCGATTTGGTGAACTAATGTTCGATCCTAAAAAAGGTCGAAAGCCTGTGGAAGATACTATAAACAATGCTGTTGAAAAGGGTAGATCATCACCTCGTCCCATTACTCCTAGCCGTTGTGATGAGCAGTTTGCCGCTTTACCAGAAGCAGATGAACTTGTCAAAGTTTGGAGTAAAATGACTGAGCTGCGTAATGATATTGCCCATGTAGGTATGAATCTTAACCCTCAAACCGCATTAAAACTTAAGCAGACGGCTGTATCACTTTACCCACAACTGGAAAAACTCGGACAGCAACTATTACCACACCGAACAACTACTGAATAAATCTTTGCAAAATTCCACTTAGAAGCGAGCGATCGCACAGTTTAAATACCGCTATAGCGGTTCTCGTTTACGTGAGGTACACCCGTAGGGGCACGGCATGCCGTGCCCCTACACCTTGTGATATAATTTTGTACTGCATCTGAGTGGGAACCGCTATAAACTATAAATTGAGCAACTGTATAAATTTTCTTCAGGATGGCAATATGGCTTTCAGTAGTTACAAAACTATCGGTGAAGTTCTTAAAGCATTTCAAACTACTTATACTGAATCCAATTTCATGGGTGAAGCTGAGTTCAATATTCCTGATTACTTCCGAGAAGACTTAGAAACAGATGCTTTCACGAGAAATATCAAGTATTATTTCATTCAAGATTTAGATAAACTCTTTTCTGTGGTTAATTATGTCTTTCAACAGAGCGAATTACAGTTAAACAATCTGGTAACTGCTTAAATTTCCAGTTTGATTTACTTATCTGGTGAGATAGAGTCATGTAAACAATTACATACAAGACATCTCCTCGATAATCCCCTGATTTAATATCTTGCTTTCCATTAACATAATCCCCCAAAGGGGATGGAAAATTATTACAATATTTGACATCGTTATAGCATTCCGCGATGCCAAAAGCTGCTACATCCACCAAGCGCAAAATCAAGCCACAGTCAGAGTCTCTTCCCACATGGGCAGATGACACTGAACTGCTAGGATTGATGTTTGACCTTGAGCCAACTACTTCCACTTCCCTCTACTCTCAGTACACCATTGGACTCCATGCTTGGTTTCTTGACCAAGTACGCCAATTCAACCCAGAACTTTCTGCATATCTGCACGATGGGGAGTCGGAAAAGCCCTTCAATATTTCGGCGCTGTCAGGTCAACTCCTCGCCAGTGGTAGACAATTGCAATTGGAAGCCAAGCAAATTTACCACTGGTACGTCAATGCCTTGTCTCCAAAAGTGGTGCAGTTTCTCAGGCAATGGTTAGCCCAACTGCCCCAAATTCTGGACTTAAGAGATGCTCCCCTGCAAATAAAACAGGTTAGTATCGCTCATCCACCTACTACCTACGCGCAACTATTGCAGTTATTACCAGAGAAACACCATAACGTCAATTTCAGCTTTGTCTCGCCTACTAGCTTTCGCCGCAAGGGTCATCATTTTCCCCTGCCGGTGCCAGTAAATCTCTTTCACAGCTACCTGCGTCGCTGGAATGACTTTTCGGGAATCCCAATCGAACAAGAACCTTTCCTTGACTGGATAGATGAAGGGGTAATTATCCATCAGCATCGTTTGGAATCGGTGAAGGTGGCAGCTGGCAAGCTGGGTTCGGTAACTGGGTTCACAGGGGCAATGTCCTGTGGTTTGACTAAAGCAGCTTTAGCTAACTCTGAGTTTACCCGGCTATTTTATGCTTTGGCTCAACTCGCCCCCTACTGCGGTACGGGGCACAAAACTACTTTTGGACTGGGGCAAACTCGCTTAAATTTAGTGAAACCAGAGGTAAGCGTATCTACTCAGGTGCTAACAAACCTGCTAGGAGAACGCATTGATGAATTGACATTGTTATTTACTGCACAACGAAAACGCACAGGAGGCGATCGCACTGATAAAATTGCTTCTACATGGGCAACCATCTTAGCACGCCGCGAGATGGGAGAATCATTGCAAGTTATATCCGAAGATTTAGAGATGCCTTACGCTACTGTGAAAACTTACGCAAAGTTAGCTCGTCGAACGCTCAAGCCAGAGAATGCCAACAAAAGGGACTTTGAAAGTTAACATAAAATGTGTGCATTTATACAATAACCTAGTAATAATTATTATAGGCTTGTAAAGCCCTTTACTTTTATACTTTTGGCGAAACTTCACCGCCAAAAAAACACCAGAGCGATAGGAAATTACCTGTGATCAAGTGCAATTGATGCTTATCAAAGGCAACTTGTAAAGTTGAACATATCCCTGTCAACAACATAGGTGACTTCCTACGCCCTGGTTATTTCCTTTCATTATTTTAGGTCAACGGCTTCAGGCGATCGCTATAGTCTTATAATTGAGACGAGCAATCTGCATCAGCCTAACCAATTAATTTCTGCCAGCTAGCAGGCCCGACAATGCCATCAGCATCTAAACCATTTTGCTGTTGAAAGTTCTTAATTGCAAACTCTGTTTGCGGTCCGTAAACTCCATCATTATCAACACCTACACGGTATTGCAAGTATGCGACAACTGCACCACCAGCATGGTTTGGTCTAATAATTCGTTTTGCCAAAATTAGATTTATGGCATTCCATGTAGCTGCGTTAGCAATTCCAGTTGCTTGAACTCCGACAATAGTCTGAAATTTTTCTACAGCAGATTTGGTGTTAGCCCCGGTTATGCCATCTTCTACTAATGCCTTACCATTTTTATCGGTTATTTTTAGTCGATTTAAGGCTTTTTGCAGTCTGAGAATAGTGGTATCTACATTATCCTCTTCATCTGATACAGGGTTAACAGGAACACTTGATACTTTACCAGTTAAGCCTTTAACGATCGCATTGGCCATTGCTTCAGGATTATAAAGATTCATATCTTTTTGGGAATCGATGAAGCAACCTTCTACAAGAATTGCGGGCATATCTGTATTTTTCAGAACATACAAGTGGGAACCACTCTTAACGCCGCGATTAAAAAATCCTAACTTGACGATTTCATCTAATACAGGTTTAGCGATTTTTCTGCCTGTATCGCTAGTTGCAAATACTTCTGTGCCGTTAGCTTGCCCATTAAAAGCATTAAAATGAATCGAGACGTAAATATCTACTCTACTAGCATTAGCTGTAGAACATCTTTTTGAAAGCGATTCCCGGACTGTACTAGCACTACTTGGTTTACATACTACTACTTCATTCCCCAAAGCTCTTAACTTAGCTATGACTCTATTACCTACATCTAGAGTTAAGTTATCTTCAACTTTGATTCCTCTGGCTCCTGTATCTGGTGGAGAATTGTGTCCGCTATCAATTCCAAATTTCATTTGTTCATCCTCAATTTACTTATTTTTATACTAGTTCAAAACTCTTCCAATTATAGAGACAAAGTTTTGTTAATAAATTTTTTGAATTACTTATTGGGAATGTCCACATTATTTTAAGCATTAATACGCTGGTTTTTGTGCGAACCTGAACAGCAAGTTTTATATGGTAAAATTCACTAATTAAAAGGGATAATACAACCAAAAACACAACCATTATAATTTAGCAAAATTGGTAACACAGGCTTTTCAGCTTTATCGAATAGTATGTTTATTTCTGCCATTCTGTATTAGTACCACCGAATGACCAAAATCTGTGGGTAGATATTTAACAATCAGCCTGAAAGCACGTTTAAAATTTAAGTAAAGAAATATTTCGTAGCTTACAGGCATGAAACGCATCGTCTTGGTTGCTGGGTTTGAATCGTTTAACACTGACTTGTACAGAAAAGCAGCTTTTTTGGCTAATTCTCGCTGTCCTGAGTTGGATATTCGGGTATTTAGCGATCGCGATCTTAGCAGCAAAGGTACTGAAGTAGAAGCAGCACTTCATGACGCTGATGTATTTTTCGGCAGTCTACTATTTGATTATGACCAAGTTGTGTGGTTGCGCGATCGCATTGCCCAAATTCCCATCCGCCTGGTGTTTGAGTCAGCCTTGGAATTGATGAGTTTAACCAAGCTGGGTATCTTTGCCATTGGCGACAACCCCAAAGGAATGCCCAAACCAGTTAAATTCATCCTCGACAAATTTAGCAACGGACGCGAAGAAGACAAACTCGCTGGTTATATCAGCTTCTTAAAAATTGGCCCCAAACTGCTAAAATACGTGCCAGTGCAAAAAGTCCAAGACTTACGCAACTGGTTAATTATCTATGGTTACTGGAATGCTGGCGGCACAGAAAACGTCGCTTCATTATTCTGGATACTAGCAGAAAAATACTTGAATTTAAAAGTCGGCGACATTCCCGCGCTAGTCGAAACCCCCAACATCGGATTACTCCATCCCGACTATCCAGGGTTTTTTGAATCGCCCCGCGAATATTTAGAATGGTATAAAACCCATTGTAGAGACGCGATTCATCGCGTCTCCCCAAATCGCGTCTTCCCAAATCGCGTCTCCCCAAATCGCGTCTCCCCAAATCGCGTCTTCCCAAATCGCGTCTCCCCAGTTATCGGAATTCTCCTCTACCGTAAACACGTCATCACCAAACAACCCTATATTCCCCAACTAATTCGCAGTTTTGAGAAAGCTGGGTTAACTCCTTTACCCATTTTCATCAACGGCGTAGAAGGACACGTAGCGGTACGAGATTGGATGACAACCGACTATGAAATTCAGCAACGACAACTAGGGAACATAGAGACTCCCTCATTATCTAATGAAGCAGTCAAAGTAGATGCGATCGTCTCAACAATTGGCTTTCCTTTGGTGGGTGGCCCGGCTGGTTCAATGGAAGCTGGTCGTCAGGTGGAAGTAGCAAAGCGCATTCTCACTGCCAAGAATGTACCTTATATTGTTGCCGCACCCCTATTAATTCAAGATATTTCCTCGTGGACACGTCAAGGTGTCGGGGGCTTGCAAAGTGTGGTGTTGTACGCATTACCCGAACTGGATGGGGCTATTGATACTGTTCCTCTCGGTGGTTTAGTGGGCGAAAATATTTATCTGGTTCCCGAACGGGTGCAGCGATTAATTGGTAGGGTGAAAAGTTGGGTAGCTTTGCGGCAAAAACCGGCATCGGAACGCAAGATTGCCATTATTTTATATGGGTTTCCTCCAGGTTATGGTGCTGTGGGGACAGCTGCATTATTAAATGTGCCGCGTAGTCTCCTGAAGTTTCTCCACGCACTTAAAGAAGAAGGTTATACCGTTGGAGATTTACCCGAAGATGGGGAAGAATTGATTCGGTGGGTGAAAGAAGCGGATGAATCTTTAAATAACGCGGAGAATATCTCTGCATCTGTAAATGTCCGCACATTAGAAAAATGGTTGGGATATCTGCAAACCTCCCGCATCGAAAAACAATGGAAATCTCTCACGGGGACTGGAATTAAAACATCCGGCGATGAATTCCAAATTGGTGGTGTGCAATTAGGAAATGTGTGGATAGGTGTACAACCACCTTTGGGTATCCAAGGCGACCCCATGCGCTTAATGTTTGAACGAGATTTAACGCCCCATCCCCAATATGCTGCTTATTATAAATGGTTGCAAAATGAGTTTCAAGCTGATGCTATAGTTCACTTTGGGATGCATGGGACGGTAGAATGGTTGCCTGGTTCTCCTTTGGGTAATACGGGTTATTCTTGGTCAGATATACTATTAGGAAATTTGCCTAATCTATATATATATGCGGCTAATAATCCGTCTGAATCTATTTTGGCAAAACGTCGCGGTTATGGTGTATTAATTTCTCATAATGTACCACCTTATGGTCGTGCAGGTTTATATAAAGAATTGGTAACATTGCGTGATTTAATCTCAGAGTATCGAGAAGATCCCCAAAAGAATTATGTCCTTAAAGAAGCGATTTGTAAAAAAATTGTGGACTCTGGTTTAGATGCAGATTGTCCGTTTAAGGATGCTAAAAAGTTGGGTATTTCCTTTACTCCAGAAAATATTCGGATGTTTAGCGTTCATGCTTTTGATGATTATTTGGTGGAGTTGTATGAATATTTGCAAGTTTTAGAAAATCGTCTATTTTCTTCTGGGTTGCATACTTTGGGGGAAGCACCTAATGAAGAAGAATTGGCTTCATATTTAGAGGCTTATTTTGGGGAGGAAAATGAATCACATAAAGAGGAAGAAAAGCTAATTACAGATTTGTTGATGCAATCTACAGATGAATTAACGAATTTGTTAAGGGGATTGAATGGGGAGTATATTCCCCCCGCACCTGGTGGTGATTTGTTGCGGGATGGGGCTGGTGTTTTACCGACTGGGAGAAATATTCATGCTTTAGATCCTTATCGGATGCCTTCACCTGCTGCTTATGAACGGGGACGAGAAATTGCTCAAAAAATTATCGCCCAGCATTTGGATGAATATGGGAGATATCCCGAAACTGTGGCGGTGATGCTGTGGGGATTAGATGCGATTAAAACTAAGGGTGAATCTTTGGGGATTCTGTTGGAATTGGTGGGGGCTGAACCTATTAAGGAAGGAACTGGTAGAGTTGTTCGTTATGAATTGAAGCCGTTGCTGGAAGTTGGACATCCCCGCATTGATGTGTTGGGTAATTTGTCTGGGATTTTTCGGGATAGTTTTGTAAATATTATCGAGTTGTTGGATGATTTATTTCAACGGGCGGCTGATGCTGATGAACCGGAAGATCAGAATTTTATTAGAAGACACGCTTTAGCTTTAAAAGCTCAAGGTGTGGAAAATGTGTCGGCGAGATTGTTTTCTAATCCGGCGGGTGATTTTGGTTCTTTGGTGAATGATAGAGTGGTTGATGGTAACTGGGAATCTGGCGAGGAGTTAGGCGACACTTGGCAAAGTCGCAACGTTTTTAGCTACGGGAGAGAAGATAAAGGTCAAGCTAGACCGGAAGTGTTAAATACTTTGTTAAAAACTAGCGATCGCATTGTTCAAGAAATTGATTCTGTAGAATATGGTTTAACCGATATTCAAGAATATTACGCGAATACGGGCGGTTTGAAAAGGGCAGCAGAAAAACAAAGCGGTAAGAAAGTTACAACCAGCTTTGTGGAAAGTTTCTCCAAAGATACTACACCCCGGAATTTAGATGATTTGTTGCGAATGGAGTACCGCACTAAATTAGTAAATCCCAAATGGGCGCAAGCAATGGCAAATCAAGGTTCTGGTGGTGCTTTTGAAATTTCTCAACGGATGACGGCGTTAATTGGTTGGGGTGGTACTGCCGATTTTACCGATGATTGGGTTTATGATCAAGCAGCTGATACTTATGCGTTAGATGCAGAAATGGCGGATAAATTACGCAAAGCAAATCCTGAAGCTTTTCGTAATATTTTAGGGAGAATGTTAGAAGCACATGGGCGGGGTTTTTGGCAAGCTGATGGTGATAAGTTAGATAAGTTGCGTCAATTATATGAGTTGGCAGATGAAGAGTTAGAGGGTGTCACAGTTTAATAAATAGGAATAAATTATGAAATTTCTGATTACTATCTCTCAAGATGAAGATGGAATGTTTATTGCCGAATGTCCATCTATTCCTGGCTGTGTCAGTCAAGGAAAGACGGAACAAGAAGCGGAGCAAAACGTTCGAGAGGCAATCAAGGAATGTTTAGAGGTAAGGGCTGAAAAAGGAATGTCTTTAACAGTGAAAACTCGTGAAGTAGAAGTTTCTATCTAAGAGGAAGTCTGCTGGAAGCGATAGAGTTGATTCTAATATCAAATCAGGCACTCCCACAGCAGTAACTCTCAGCTTTGGAAAATTGAATTTACATTATGAATGTTGTGCCACTAGTAGAAGAGTTAGCGCTACCACTATCAATCGAATCTGCTATCGGGATTAATTCTCCTATTTATCAGGATAAAAATTTTGCTAGGGTAGCAATATTAAATAGACAAGGTTAAGTCTGCTACATGACTGATAGCAACAAATAACACAGTCAATCTGATTAAATTCCACAGAGGCGATTTGGTATCCTAGAGGCGATGCCTACGGCTACGCAAACAATACACGAAAATCCCCACATGGGCGAAACTCCCAGGTAACTGGGCTGTATATGCTGCGATCGCATTTGCCCCAGTGAGCTAAGATCAGGATTGCATTTACAAGTAACCCCAATTTTATCGCAATTAATGGCGACAGAATTGGCGGTTTGTTAAAAAAATTGACTTTTACAAAGAGTTTTAGCCTTAACGAACCGGATTGGAATATGGTGGACAGATAGAATTAATCTACCGCCGTCGCTATAAAAGAAAAGATAAATCCTATGCGCCTATGAGATAAACCAGATACTTTTTACCGATTTTGCTGTTAATTTTCAATCCTAATGGTGTTCTAAAATAAATTTTTGAGGTAACACTCTATGACTATTTGGGTAAATGAGCAAATTGATCCGTCTGGGATGATTCACGCCTGTATTGCCTGTTGTAATGAATCTCAAGCCAACGATTGTCATAATTCCTTTGAGAATAATTTGACCGAGATCCAAAAGGCAGCAGGTTGGGTAGCGCGATTGCGGACAGTCGATTCTTGGGATGAAGTGCCAGTCAATTCTTTAAAACTCAATTAATTTGGTGCTATGGAAAGTAGACATTCTTTGGGATTTTGATTGGTATATTTTAGGAGCGTAGGCGTAGCCCGCCGTAGGCATCGCTTGTCTACTACACGCTGGGCACGCACCATACACCATGAGAACAGGTTAATAAAGGATAAAAACTGGATTAAGATTACCAAATTATTAACAATAGCTTCTACTAAAAGTAATATATTATAGAAAGTTGATAATTTTTATGAACTCTTAAGAGCTATCATCTATACCGGAGATTAAATTAACAAACTTGCATAAACCGAATAAATTTAGTGAACTATCCCTCAGTTTACACTTCGGAGCAAGGCTGTCCTATTAATTTAGTTGGCGAAACGGGACAAGCGGTTCAAATTTCAATTCATCCCCCCAGTCAATATATCTGTGCCAACTGCGAACGGATATTACCAGATTGGAAACGACAGCCATTTTTACGGGTAGTGATTGTCTTACAGCAATCGCGTTATCAACTAGTGGAAAAGACGAGCCAAATAGAGGCAGAAAAAGAACGCTTGCGAGAAAAATTTATGAGGTTTGGCTGTGATTTAGCATTTAATCTGCGCGATCGCGGCTATCTAACAGACCTGATCGATCCTCGTACAGGTTATCCTTTATTGTCCAATCCCGGAGCAATTCCCCACGACGACACAGCTGTTGTTAAAGCTTTACTCAATTATCCAGTGATTAAAAATCGTTGCCGTGTGCTAGTGCATCCCGACTGGGGTGCAGCAGTTTATCCTAGCATTTTGATATCAGAAGCTCCCCCAATTGTGATCGAATGGGTTACTAAAGGCATAGCTGCTATGCATGGGTGGAAAGAATATTAATTGGGCATTGGGCATTGGGCATTGGGCATTGGGCATTGGTTCATTTCTCTCTCATTCCTTTACTTTATGTATCTTAGAAATGGGGAGAATAAAAAATGGGTATTTAAAGACGCATAGTAGTACCTATGTCTCTAGACGATATGTTTCAAGAAGTTAGGACAGTCGAAGCCTCTAATAGTGCGGCTTACTACTTTCCCCTGATGAGTGGACGCTACGAAATTAAGCCGGGGATGATGGCTTTTGGCTCCTGTTTAGGGAACACTCAGGCTGATCAACAGGTATTTCAAATTGATGATAATTTCACCCACTACCGTCAAGCTAAACTGTTGGCTCGTGCCGAACGGTTGAGCAAGTACTACCAAATCTGCAATTATTCTAAAGCGGTGGCAGGTGCGATCGCTAATTTAATTATTAATCGCCTGATCCAAGAACACCCACAACACTTTTACTGCCAAAAGTCAACAGCCAACACACTAATATTCCACAGCCAACTCACCAACGAAACTCTTTATTTAGATGCAGAGTTGCAGTTACAGCAAGTACAGGGTGGCGAAGTTGTTCCAGCTTACGCCTCTACCCTGGATGCTCTAGCAGCGCAAGTCCAAGAAGACCTGACAATTATCTGTGGTTCTGCCAATGGTAGCAACTGGCTGAGTGCAGTTCATCTCTGCTATCCCAACCACTGGTCATCTGAAGAGAAGATTGGCAAGGACTTTGCCACCATTCATGCATCTGTGGCGGGTATGGAAAAAATTAATCGGCGGGGGAATGCGATCGCTAATACGATGATTACTCACAAACCAATGGTGCGTTTTGCCTGGGGTTTGAGTACTGATACCCGCCTCAACCACCATCCAGAACCGCCGTCTGGTGTGTTAGTCAGCCAATGGCAAGGTAGAAGCTTTGATTCTCAGCATCCCAGGCTCTACCTGCGAATTGAGCGCCAAGTAATTTGAGGATTACCAGAATCCGAAGCAGCGCTGTTTACCATTCGTACTTATTTTAGAGATTGTGGACTGGTTAAACAAGACCCGGTTTTACGGTCTAAGCTTTATAGTGCGATTCAGTCCATGACACCAGAATCACTGGTTTATAAGAGTTTAGTAGAGAGCAAAGTTAGCATTTTGAAGTGGCTAAACGAGGATTGAAGAAGAATGCAGAATGCAGAATGACTCCTGACTCCTGAATTCTGTTTGATAAAATTAGTTGGCTGCATTAAAAATCTGTTGTGCGGTTAAATTTAATTGGGGAAAGGTCGGTGATAAAATCGCGGTGTTGCCTTTCGATTGATCATATCCAGCGTAAAGAAGATGGCGGATTAGCAAGTGTAGATAACGGGCAGATAACCCATCCATACTGTAATACAGGATATAAAAATTAAGTTCAAAAATACATCTGCGTTAGAGCATTTAGCTAATGGCGAAACTTGATGGCACTTCATCCATTACCATTGTTACTATAAACGCCAGTTATCTAGTCTTAGCGAATAATCGAAATCTTGAATCCTTTGATAATGAGATAAATTACCCGTAACTAAAGTTAGATTATGACTGATGGCAATTGCAGCAATCATACAATCGGGATAACCAATTCTTTTTCCGGTTGTCTCTAAATCAGCGTAGATTTTCCCTGCTAATACAGCTTCTGTCAAGTCAAAGGATAATATTTCCTGTGAAGCCAGTATACTTAAAAATTGCTGAAGGCGTTTTTCTTGCTTACGTTTTTGCCAGCCTTCTACAATTTCCATGACTGTAATTGCAGAAATTGTATATTTATCAAACTGGTTTAAGTAATTATTGGCTTTGACAATAATACGAGGATTTGCTCGTTTAATAATTTCAGAAAGAATATCCGTATCAAGTAGGGATTTTTCTACTTTATTCATCTGATATAGTATATCCTCTTTTTTCCATCGCCTCGGCAACAATTTCATCAACAATTTCTGGAACATCAGCATATAATCCCATTAAGGGATCGTTGTTTTTCTGAATTTCTGCTAAACGTTCAATTACATGACTAATCAATTCTGATAAAGTTGATTGATTGACTATTGCCAGAGTTTTTGCTCGTTCAAAAGTGAGTCTATCTAGTTCAAGTTCTATTTTTTCCATTATGGTTTTAAACTCTATGTTAATGATTAATTTAAGTCTAATAGATTTTTTGGATATTTCCAGTTTGATAATTCAACGCAATAACTATTAATTAACGTTATTTGCTAAGATTAGATTAAGCTTTTGCTCTCACGCATATTTAATGACTTTCGACCTTCCCGACTCTTTCGTTCTCGATACAGCGCTTTCCGTATCTGGATTAACTGACTATATCCGCTTGCTGTTAGAGCAAGATCAACAATTGCGGCAAGTTTGGGTAACTGGCGAAGTTTCCAGTGCTAACCCTCATCGTAGTGGGTTGTTTTTTACGCTGCAAGATACCGATCGCACCGCCGGAATTAAGTGCGTGGTATGGAATAGCCAATTGCCAAAACTCGCCCAAATGCCTGTTCCCGGTGAGCAGATAATTATTTTGGGTAGTATTCGCGTTTATCCGCAACGGGGAGAGTATCAGTTATCAGTTTGGCAAACTCTACCTGCTGGTGTTGGTTTACAAGCGTTGCGCTATCAACAACTTAAAAATCGCTTGCTGGCTGAAGGGTTGTTTGATGCTCAAAGAAAACGATCGCTTCCCATCCACCCCCAAACGATCGCTGTTGTCACTTCACCAACGGCCGCGGCTTGGGGTGATATTCAAAAAACCCTCAAGCAAAGGTATCCAGGTTTACACGTTTTATTTTCTCCGGCGACAGTACAAGGTGAGCAAGCGCCGGAATCTATCGTCAAAGCAATTGAGCGAGTAGAAAACGATGGCCGCGCCGAAGTGCTAATTTTATCGCGGGGTGGTGGTGCTGTTGAAGAGTTGGCTTGTTTTAATGATGAGCGAGTGGTGCGATCGCTTGCTTGTTGTTCCATACCTGTAATTACTGGTATTGGACATCAACGAGATGAGTCTTTAGCAGATTTGGTTGCAGACGCTTGTGTGCATACACCCACGGCGGCGGCGGAAATGGTTGTGCCGTCCCTGTCGGAGTTGTATAGTAAACATCGGCAGCGAGTTGTGGTTTTGCATGAAGCAGTGCATGACTTTAGAGAAACTGCTGAAAATAAACTGCAATTATTGCGAAATCGTTTGCGACGTTTGCGGTTAGATCGGCAAATGCAGCAGGAGGTGGACAAGCTAAGTTGGAAGCGTCAGCATTTGGTGCAAATTACGACGGGGCGATCGCAGCAAGCAACGCAGCATTTAGAATTATTGCGGCAAAAGTTGGCTAGTCTTGACCCGAAAGCGGTGTTACAGCGTGGTTATGCGGTGGTGAGGCGGGAAAATGGGGCGATCGCTCGTTCGGCGGCGGAGTTGGCTGTGGGGCAAGAGTTAATGATTCAGTTGGGACAGGGTGGGGTTAAAGTGGAAGTTATGGAAATAAACGAACCACAAGGACACAGAGAGGTTGATGGTTAAACGCAAGAGTGCTTCTAGTTCTGAAGAAGGTTGGAATTATGAGGCGAAGGTTGCTGAGATAGAGGGAATTATTACTCGGATTGAGGCGGGTGAGTTGGAGTTGGAAGCCGTGTTTGAGCAATTTGCAAGTGCTGTTGAATATTTGCGTCAGTGCGAAAGCTTTTTGCAACAGCGACAGCAGCAGGTAGATTTGTTGATTGAAACTTTGAGCGATGAGTAGAAGTTAGAGCCTCTAGTGTGAGTTAAATTAGTCAGTTAAATCTAATTAAACAGCTAAAAATAAATAATCTAAATCTCGTCCATTTTAAAACCTTGAGTAGTGCGGGCATCTTGCCCGCTACTACCAGCAGGGAGCAAGATGCTCCCACTACTTTTAAAAACTATGGATCTCAAAATAGATGTGGTCTAAATTTCCGTTTTCACTACATAATTAAATTTTTCTAATTTCTGCCAGAATTATAATGAGGAGTTTGAGAAGCTGAGAATGACTGATGAGACGATTGATTTGACAAACTGCGATCGCGAACTGATCCACATTCCAAGTCTGATTCAGCCTCACGGCGTTTTACTGGTTTTACAAGAT
>Ga0209591_10000998_pt1 | contig 36322 bp, 28 predicted proteins | sample MAT01_FD_187207 | JGI IMG/M metagenome (GOLD analysis project Ga0209591, IMG submission 187207) | Freshwater microbial communities from Lake Fryxell liftoff mats and glacier meltwater in Antarctica - MAT-01 (SPAdes) (version 2) | ecosystem: Environmental > Aquatic > Freshwater > Ice > Liftoff... | reverse complement strand
GCCGGCGATGTTAAGCGGCATGACGTAGCCGCAAGGCGGACAATTCCTAGGATTTTTGGGAGCGGCGTTTTCGTTCCGTAGGTGGCGCGCTTGCCGCGCAACGCGACCGTGGCGCGACCAGCGCGCCACCTACCATACTGCGATTTCTATAACTGGATCTACCCGGTCACCCACTGATTTCGAGGCGTGGCGCATTCCGTAGGTGGCGCGCGCGCCGTGCAACGCGACCGTGGCGCGACCAGCGCACCACCTACCACGCGGCGATTGCTAGTGCGGAATGATCGGTCTCTCACCAGCAGGACGGTCCTTAAGTTTACCCGACGTTGAGCCGATGAGGAGACTGCATGTCTGTCGTGAGCTGTGAAAACACCACGGGTACACCTATGTACCCCTCTCCTGAAGTATTACTCGGCGCTTGGGCCGGCAGTGCTGCCCTCGTCTATTGTCGAGACTGGCAGGGCCGGATGCTCGCGGCTAATCACGCCTTTGCGCGCAAGTTCGGCTGCAATGCCGCCGAGATGAGCGGTCGGTCGCTGGGCTCGCTCTTGCACCAGGACGACGCAGCGGCGCTCATCACCGCCGATGCGGAACTGCACAAATCTTCGCATCGCGTGGCCCGGGAAAGCCGCTGGCTGACTCCGCAAGGCTGGCGTTGGATTTCCTGGGAGGAAACGACTTTGCTCGATGATCAGGCCGTCCCGATCGGCGTCCGTTCCATAGGGCACGACATCACGCGCCAGCGCGTGGCGGAAGAACAGTATTTCAAGCTCTCCAGTGCGGTCGAACAGTCGCCCGTGGCCATGGCGATCACGGATGCCACCGGCCAAGTGCAGTATGTGAACGCGAAGTTCACGGATGCGACCGGCTACACCCTCGAGCAGATGCTCGATAATCAGATGAAGGTGCTGCGCGAAGGCCACCCCGATGAAGCGTCCTATCAAAAATTTTGGGATACGATCCAGACCGGCAAGGAATGGCGGGGAGAATTGGCGCGCGAGCGACCCGACGGCAAACGCGTCTGGGAATCGGTCCAAGTCTCCTGCCTGCGCAATAGCAGCGGCGAAATCACCAATCTGCTTTGCCTCAGGGAGGATATTTCCGAACGCAAAATCCTCGAAGATCAACTCCGCCAAGCGCAAAAAATGGAAAGCCTCGGCACGCTGGCCGGCGGCATCGCGCATGATTTCAACAACATCATCGCCGTCATCAACGGCTACGCGGAGTTTGCCATGCTCAATGCGGGGGACATCGATTCCTTGCAGAGAAGCGTGAAGGAAATCAAACGCGCCGCCCAACGGGCCAGCGGGTTGGTGAGGCAAATCCTCACCTTCAGCCGGAAAGCCGAGGTCCGCTTCTCCGCCCTCGACCTCAACCAACAATCACACGATCTCGTCACCCTGCTCGCGGAAACTTTTCCGCGTAATATCACCTTTGCCCTGTCCTTGGAAAAAACGCTGCCCCCGCTGTTGGCGGACCAAAACCAACTGCAGCAAATCGTGTTAAACTTGTGCGTGAATGCCCGCGACGCCATGCCCTCGGGCGGCACGATTACCCTCACGACCTCCATCGTGGAAGGCTCAGCGCTACCTCCAGCGGTGCAGGCCGGACGCGCCTATGCCTGCCTCGCCGTCACCGACACCGGCACGGGCATGACACCCGAAGTGCGCGCGCGGATCTTCGAGCCATTTTATACCACCAAAGCGGTCAATCAAGGAACCGGCCTCGGTCTCGCGGTGGTTTATGGAATCGTCGCGAGTCACGAAGGAACCATCGAGGTCATCAGCGCGCCTGGTACCGGCAGCACGTTTAAAATTTATCTGCCCTTGGTCGAAAACACCGTCATCGCCCCCATCCTGGCCAAGTCCACGGATTTCCCCGGAGGAACCGAAGCGCTCCTCGTGGTCGACGATGAAGCCCCGCTCCGATTACTGCTCGAAGCCGCGTTTTCGCGGAAAGGCTACAAAGTGATCAGCGCCCAAGACGGCCTGGATGCGATCGAAAAAATTGCTGATCCTACGCAAAAAATTGATGCCGTGTTGCTGGATCTGAACATGCCCGGAGCCAATGGCGTCGAAGTATTACGTGTGATCAAGGCTGCCCGTCCTCATTTAAAGGTAATGATATTGACCGGTCATCTTACTCCGGCAGCGCATAAAGATTTTGAAAAGCTCGGCCAGAAACACTTCGTGAAAAAGCCCTACACGCTGGACGAACTCGGACGCCAGCTGAGAGAATTGCTGGATGCGACCGCGCCAGCGACTTAAGGTCTGGAGCGAATAGCGCTAAGTTAAGGAGGTTGGTCGTCATTCTACCCTGCGTGATCAGGCCAACTATTTTGCATGAGGAAGGTAGGGCCGGCCCTGGTGGCCGTGCCGGAGTGCGCACCTGAAACGGCACGCCCACCAGGGGCGACCCTACAAAATTCCGTAGCAAAACAACGCAGACGAAACTTCAGGCCGGCGACGATCATGCCACTTAACTTAGCGCCTTTCAGCTTTGACAACGAGCGACCAAGGGCCTCGCCACGTTGCGCGGCAAGCGCGCAACCTACCCAGAGCGACAATCGGCCCGGCCGCACCATGCCTGCCCGGCAAACGTTGCGCGGCAAGCGCGCAACCTACCCAGAGCTACCCCTGTTGCCCTCGATCACCAATCCCCTGCGCGGGGGGGTTGCGCGGCAAGCGCGCAACCTACCCAGAGCTACCCTCACCCCAATTCACCGAAGATGCAGGCCGCCCCAGCATCATAAATTACCGCAGCGGAAAGAGTATACAAAACATTACAGTATCTGGAAATTGGGACGATAGAACAGGTAAGCGAACCAGACCGATCCACCCTATGGACCGTTATACAGTACATGAATTCAAGAGCACAACCGCCGCGAACGGCTGGAGTGCGTGGAGCGGGTTTTCACCTCCTGTTAGGGCTCCTGCCCTGCTTGGCGGTGGCCGCCCCTCCCCACACATCCGACCCTCGTTGGCCGAGCCGCTCCCGTCCGTATCTTGCTGTACTGGGATCACCGTCTCTTCGTATCCAGGAAGCATTGCTTCCACCCGATCCGAATATACATCCGCCCGCCGGGGCTCCACCACAGCCTGCTACCGCCGGACCACCAACGACGCATGCGCCTCCAGCCGAAGCATCCACTCCGGCACAAGAGACATCGTCTGTTGTCATTCCACCAGAAAGGGAGAGCGCCACCTCTCCCCCATCGGAAGGAAAATCAACGAAATCAGCCAGATCAATTCTTCCCGACGACACCCGATCCAAGGTGAAAGCGGAAGACTTTCTGCCCTTTTTTCAACCACCCGGAGCAGATCCAAATCCTAACGACATCCCCGCCGCACCGACACCATCGGCACCCGGCGTCCAGCCGCCCAGCTCCGCCACCTATCGACAGCAATGAACATCCCGTCTTCTTCCCTTCGCCACGCGCACCTTTTGAGGCTCGTACTCACTCTGTGCATGCTGGTCGCGGCGAAGGGCAATGAAGCGGTACAACCGACAGAGCCCACCCCCACGCCAGCAGCCAAGCCAGAAGAAGCGCACAAAACTGAGTCCGCCAACAAAGAACAGCCCAACGCCGAGAAGCCCAAAGAAGAACCCCACGCCAAGGAGCAAAGTCACGCCCTCGTGGCCATTCCCGCGAAGGAAGACAAGGTGCATGAAGCCAAAGGGCTCCTCGTCCTCGGAACCAATCTCACTGATCGTAATGACTATCAGGCGGCCGAAATTGCCTATCGACGCATCCTCAGTTCCCGCGAATTCGGGACTCCGGCGCAAAAAGAGGCCTTGCTCGGCCTCGCCAGGATGTATCGTAAAGCCGGCAACTTCACCAAAGCCGCCGCCATCTACGAAAAATTCCTCAAGACTTTTCCTGATGAAAGCCGCGTGCCCGACGCCCTGCTTGATCTGGGTCGGACCTTGCGCGCCATGGGCGCCTACAAACTCGCGCTCAGTCGGTTCTATAGCGTGATCAACTCAGCCCTGAAACTGCCGCCCGAAGGATTTGAACACTATCAACTGCTGGCCAAAACGGCCCAGTTTGAGATTGCCGAGACCCATTTCACGGCAGGAAAATTCGCCGAGGCGGGTAAGTATTTCTCCAAGCTCCGCCTCCTCGATCTCGCCCCTGCCGACCGAGCCCGCGCGCACTTTAAATCCGCCTTCGCCCAAATCCTGGCCGGGGAAAAGGAAAACGCCGTCAACACGCTGCGCGACTTCCTGCAAGAATGGCCCGATGACGAAAACGTACCGGAAGCCCGCCACCTCATGGCCACGACTCTCCGCCAGATCAATCGCAACGAGCAGGCCATGACCGCTACCTTACTTTTACTCCGGAGCGAACAAGCTCATTCCCAAGCCGATCCCAAGCGCTGGGTCTACTGGCAACGCCGCACGGGCAATCAATTGGCCAACGAATTTTTTGAAAATGGCGATACCATGTACGCCCTGACCATCTACCAAGGCTTGGCCGCACTTTCGGCCGATCCGGTCTGGCACCTCCCGGTTTCTTACCAAATCGCTCTCTGCTATGAACGCCTGCGGCTACTGGATCGCGCCCGGGCCACCCATAAATCAATCGTCGATGCCGTGGCAACCGCCAGCGCCACGGCTGCAGTCGCCCCGGAACTACAGGAGCTCGCCAAAATGTCGGCATGGCGATTGACCCACTTGGATTGGAGCGAACAAATTGACCGCCAATTGACCGTGTTTTTTTCCACCACGACAGGACAACCCCACACCACGCCCGCCACCACGTCGCCCTAACCCCAATGACACCCATGGAAGCCCTCCAACAACATCAGAAAGTTTGTGATGAGCTGCACACCCTCGCGCTCGATGAGAACCGCCATCTCCAGCAGCATCGACGCGCCCCTGATGCCCCATTGCTCGAACGCAAACGCACGCTACTTTCCCGGCTCGACGACACCTTACTGGCGTTACGGACGGCATCACGTGAAGGCGTAAACGCTTCGGATTTCCGCCAAGCGCTCGAAAAGACCCGCTCAAAGATTCTCCAAATTTTGCAACTGGATAAGGAAAACGAACAACTGCTATTGCGCTACAGTCTCGCCGGCAATCGGCTGACCGGCGATTCCGCTCCCGCCACATCACCCTCGATATTGCAAAAAATCTATCAGCGGCACAGCTAAGCCGGACCTAAGCCGGACCTACTCCAAAGCGGATAGGAGATGAGAGCGCCCCACCCCGGCCGCTCGGAACGCATCTTACTAATAGTCATTCGTTGACATGGGCTGGGCCGCAAGTTTGCGCAACTTGAGCCGATTAGAGGGATAATGCACCAGCCGCCCACTGCGCCTGCCAACTTCAATCACCCCACCCCTGATGAAGTGGTGCGGCAGTTGCGGCAATTACCTTCAGCTCCGCAGGTGCTGCCCAAACTGAAAAATTTATTGGGTGACGGAAACTCCTCCCTATTCGATGTGGTGAGCTTGATCAAACTCGATCAGGGAATTGCCGCCCGGGTTTTGCAAATTGGCAACAGCGCCTACTTTAGCCATGGGACTCGCTGCTACACCGTGGATGAAGCGGTCTATCGCATCGGATTCGATCAGGTCTACGGACTCGTGCTCAATGCGGTGTCCTCGCAACTTCTGATCAGGCCACTGACCGTGTATGGCCTGACCGCTGATGAACTTTGGCGTATGTCAGTCACCTGCGCACTCGCTGCGGAAATCTTGGCCAAACGGATAAACTTGGAAGAGGATATCGCCTACACCATCGGCCTATTCCACGGCATCGGGATGGTCGCGATCGATGAATGGGCGCACCAACGACAACCAGAACTGAGCTTTAAGGCAGGCCCGTTACCACTCGAAACGTGCAATGAGGAGCGCAAAGTCCTCGGCTTTCATAATGCCGAAGCGGGTGCCGCACTCCTACGACTCTGGGACTTTCCGACCGTGATGTCCGAACCTTTACGCTGGCAATATCTCCCACGTGGCACGTCGGCCCATGCCCCGCTCGCCGGGTTGATCCATGTGGCGAAATGGCTGCGTACCGCAGTGTGTCGAAATACCACCCAACTTCCTTTACCTGAAGCCTCATTACTCCGCGCTCTAAAACTCACTCCTACAGAATTGGTCGATTCCGTTAAGGATGTCAGTGCACGTCTGGCGGAAGTGAATGCCTTACTGAATATCGAATCGGACGAAGAAATAATAATCAATAGCCCCAAACCAGACCGAGGGATAATACCCACTGAATCACCAGCTATCGTCTTGGACGTGCCCAGCAATCGTTGAGAAAATCCGACTAGCGCGAGGCATTCATTCGTCTGAAATTATTAGCTCCTCAAAACGAAAAAAGAAGGAAGCGGAGATCAGCCATTTTGCCTAAATTGCCAAATTTTGCGCACTGATTATCTATATTAGGCATCGAGCGATCAGCAATTTCTGTCATAAATTCGGCTTTTTTCGGCAAAAATTGTCGATATTTACTTATTTTAACAAAGATTATCAATTTATCTAAATAGAGTATTGCTGGTCAATTTAAAGTTCTTTTGAACGCTAAACGTATTATCGAGACTATCGTTTAACCCGACCCTAACTCAACCAAGGCCTCCCGTTGGACCTCAAGCAAATCAAGTTAATCATAGATTTAATGAAACGCTCAGACCTCACCGAATTCGAGGTCGAAGAAGAGGGCTTCAAAATCAAAATCAAACGCGGCTCTGGCGATCAGCCGAATGTGAGCAACAACCAGTTTTCCTCCTCTTCCCCTTTTCAGCAAATTGCCGCTCCGACTGATAACGGAGCGAGATATCCGGCACCAGCTCCTGCCGCCGCACCCGCGCCAGCCGCTATTAATGATGATGCTGGGTATACCTATATAAAGTCGCCCATGGTCGGTACTTTTTATCGGAGTGGTTCACCCGACAGCCCTTCTTTTGCCGACATTAATACCAAGGTAGAGGATAAATCAGTCGCCTGTATTATCGAGGCCATGAAGATCATGAACGAAATTCAGGCTGAAACAAAGGGAACGATCGTCGAAGTACTCGTCGAAAACGGCCAGCCAGTCGAGTACGGTCAACGCCTGTTCAAGGTCAAGTCAGCCTAAACCAAACCTTTTCACCAGCCGGACAGTTCACTGTCCGGCTTTATTTTTCACCCATGATTCAAAAGGTTCTCATCGCTAATCGCGGTGAAATAGCCCTCCGCGTGATTCGCGCCTGCCGCGAATTGGGTATCAAAACCCTCGCGGTATACTCTGAAGCCGATGTGCAGTCCCTGCACGTCCAACTGGCCGATGAAGCCATCTGCATTGGCGGCCCTCGGAGCGCCGATAGCTACCTGCGCTCCGATCGCATCATCAGCGCGGCCGAGATCGCTGACGTGGATGCCATCCATCCCGGTTACGGATTTTTGTCAGAAAATGCCAAATTCGCGGAGCAATGTGAGTCCTGTAACATCAAGTTCATCGGACCAAAATCGAAAAGTATCAGGATGATGGGCGATAAATCCGTCGCCAAAGACACCGTACGCAAAGCCGGTGTGCCAATCGTGCCAGGCTCCGATGGTCCGGTCGAATCCGAGACCGAAGCAGTCAAAATCGCCCGCAAAATCGGTTATCCCGTCATCATCAAGGCGGTCGCCGGCGGCGGTGGTCGCGGCATGCGCATTGCCCACAACGACGTCTCTTTCGCCAAGGAATATCATGTTGCCCGCAACGAAGCCGAAAAAGCCTTTGGCAACGGTTCGGTTTATATCGAGAAATACATCCAGAATCCGCGCCACATCGAGTTCCAAATCCTGGCCGACAGCCATGGCAAGGTGATCCATCTCGGTGAACGCGATTGCTCCGTGCAGCGCCGCCACCAAAAGCTCATCGAAGAAGCGCCCTCGCCTTTCCTCAACGCCGATCTGCGCAAGAAAATGGGGAAAGTAGCGGTCAAAGCCGCCGAAGCCGCCTCCTACGAGAATGCCGGCACCATCGAGTTCCTCGTTGATGCGAAGGGTAACTATTACTTCATCGAGATGAACACCCGTATTCAGGTCGAGCACCCGGTAACGGAGGAAGTCACCGGCATCGATCTGATCAAACAACAGATCCGCATCGCGAACGGCGAGAAGCTCGAATACGACCAGAGTGACATCAAGATCGAGAAGCACGCCATTGAGTGCCGCATCAACGCCGAAGATCCCGCGCATAATTTCACCCCTTCACCCGGCACGATCAGTCTCTATTATGCTCCGGGTGGCCACGGCGTCCGCATCGATTCCCATGCGTACAGCGGCTACACCATTCCTCCGTATTACGATAGCATGATCGGCAAACTGATTTGTTTCGGCCCGACCCGTAAAGTCGCGTTGCAACGTTCTTATCGCGCGCTCAGCGAATACCTCGTTCGCGGCATCAAGACGACCATCCCACTCCATAAAGCGATCATGAGCGACCCCACCTTCATCGAAGGCAAGGCCACCACGGCCTACATGGAAGATTTCATGTCTCGCACACCCACGGACCTGTTTTAATAACCGCCTCGCAAACCACCTGCCCAGTCGGGCAATTTCAGCCGCGCCTCACCGCCGCGGCTTTTTTGCGAACGCTGTTTGGCCTACGGCCGAATGAGCACGAGATCGCTCCATTCCCCCATCACACGCGAATCCACCAACCAACCCGGTGCGGCGCTCGCAAAGCATTCCCGTACCTGCGCCAGCTCTTGCGCCAAAATCCCGCTCAACACCAATACCCCGCCGGGAGCCACCGCGCCAAGCAGCTCAGCTTTAAACAGCAGCAAAACATCAGCCTGAATATTCGCTAACACCAGTTCGGCGTGACGTTCCGCCAAACCCGTGACGAGATCGCCCGTGAAAAAATTCACCCGCCCCGCCAGCGTGTTCATCTCCGCGTTTTCTTTGCTCACGTCCACCGCCACCGGATCATTGTCGAAGGCCACGATCTCGCGGTAGCCCAACTTCGCCGCCGAGAGCGCAAGGATACCCGAACCGCAACCCGCATCGATCACCCGGCCACCGGGGCCGCGCTGTTCCGCCAGTTGCACCAACCGTTCCACCACCAGGCGCGTGGTTTCATGGTTGCCCGTGCCAAAAGCCATGCCCGGATCGAGCCACAGCACGGCATGCCCCGCTGGCAGTTGGAAAATCTCCCGTTCCCACACCGGCACCCAGTGCAGTGCCCCGAATTGCCACGCCTTGAAATGCGTCTTGTAGCTCTCCTTCCAATCCACATCGGCGAGTTCACGCCACCCGGGCACCGACAGCAACCATTCAGGCTTAATGAAACCGGCCAACTCCTTCCACGCCGCCTGCGCTTCGCTGGCGTCTTCGAAATATCCCGTCAACCAAGCGCGTCCGGATGGTTTATCTTCGAGCATCATCAATCGCTGCTCTTCTCTCTCAGCCAGCAAGTCGTCGATCGTTGGCGCGCTACTCAGCCTCACCTCGATTTTAAATTCAGTTACAGGCATGGTTATTTTCCTCCCGCGCTCAAGCGCGCGATCACTCTCGGCAGCAATTCGTGTTCCGCCGCGTGCACCTTCGTCGCCAGCGCCGCCAACGAATCGCCCGGCTCGATCCGCACCACTGCTTGATCGATGATCGGTCCGCCATCCACTTCAGCCGTCACCCCATGCACCGTGCAGCCGGTCACTGTTACCCCGCGTCGCCAAGCTTGTCCGATGCCATCGAGTCCCGGAAAACTAGGCAGCAAACTCGGGTGCAAATTGATGATTTTCCCCGCAAACGCATTCAGAAATCCTGGCTTCAACACCCGCATAAAACCAGCGAGCACGACGAGATCAGGTTGCGCCGCCTGCACCGCCGCAATGAAACGCGCTTCGCCTTCTCCTTCGAGTTTTGTCTTGAAAGGTGCCGGATCGATGAACGCCGCCGGCACGCCAAAACGCGACCCCAGCACCAGAATACCTGCGGCTGGTTTATCGGAGAGCAGCTGCACCACCCGCGCAGAGCCCAAGCAGCCACGTTGCTGCGCTTCGAGGATCGCCTCGGCATTGCTCCCCCGTCCGGAACCTAAAATGACAACTCGCATCGCCTGAGTTAGAGGAGGCGCACAGTCGGAAGCACGCCAATTTCATGCGGCAGACAATGAAAAGACGAATTCGTCGTTCTCACGGATTCCACCCGGCTCAGATCGTAAAGCCCGTCGGGATGATCGCACCCTTGGTCACGCAGAGAATGCCATCGCGGATGACAATGCCGTGCGGATATTCCCCATCAGCCTTGCCCTCGGGAGAGAGCGAGACGCCATCAGAGATCCGCGCATTCTTGTCGATGATCGCGCGACGAATCGTGCAATTGCGGCCGATGCCCATGGGGGGCTTGCCGGCGGCCTTGTCGGCCGCGACCTCCTTGACGGTCTGATAAAAATCCGCCCCCATCATGACCACGCTATCCAAGTTGGAATTCTCCCCGAGAATAGCCCGAATGCCGATGACGCAATGGCGCAAAGTCGAATCGGTCACGATACAACCATCGCCGATCACGACGTGATCGATATTGCACTTATTGATTTTTGAAGCCGGCAAATAGCGCGCGTGAGTGTAGATCGGAGCGGCGCGATCAAAGAAATTAAAAGGCGGCAACGCATCCGTGAGCGCGATATTGGCTTCGAAAAATGCCCGCACCGTACCGATATCTTCCCAGTAGCCTTCAAAAACATAACTAAAAAGGCGAGAAGTGCTGAGCAGACTTGGAATCACCTCTTTACCGAAATCCTTCATCTGATTGTTCAGGGACTTCCGGAGAATATCCCGGCTGAAAACGTAGATACCCATCGAAGCGAGGCACTGCTTTTCCTCGTTCTTGGCTTCAAGCTTGGCTTCGATCGCCGGACTGATTGCCAAGCTGTTGATGACGGCTTGCTCCTTCGGTTTTTCCACAAACTCGGCAACGGAGAGATCATCGTTAACCCGCATTAAGCCGAGGCCTTCCACTTTGCTCACGGGCACCGGGATGGCCGCAATCGTCACATCGGCCTGCGTTGCGATGTGCTGCTCGATAATTTTGCGAAAATCCATCCGGTACAGTTGATCGCCAGAGAGAATCAACACGAGGTCATGGGCATGGGCATCAAAGTGCTCGAGATTACGCCGTACCGCGTCGGCGGTACCCTCGTACCATGAGGTGCTGAGATTGGTTTGTTCAGCGGAGAGCAGATCAATAAAGCCCGCCCCAAATGGATCGAAGTGAAAACTCTTGTTGATGTGCCGGTGAAGTGACGCCGTCAAAAATTGCGTGAGCAAAAAAATCCGGTTGTACCCGGAATTAAGGCAGTTGCTGATCGGAATATCGACCAGCCGGTATTTGCCCGCCAGCGGCACGGCAGGCTTGCAGCGTTCTTTGGTTAGCGGATAAAGCCGGGTGCCCCGGCCTCCGCCCATGATGACAGATAATACACGTTTCACGTCGAATAGGGTTGTTAGCTAATTTATTGCCTATCTTTTATAGGTCATCCCAAATCACCAGCTTAAACACCTAAAAAAGTTATGTGCGGAATCGTCGGATACATCGGTAAACAAAAAGCAGCCACCATCATTCTCGAAGGCCTCAAACGCCTCGAGTATCGCGGCTATGATTCCGCCGGCGTCGCCACGCAGGTCGGCAGCAGGTTCGAACTCGCCAAGAAAATCGGCCGCGTCGACGGCCTGATCAAAGCCACTGCCGCCCAGAAATTACCGGGCACCACCGGGATTGGTCACACCCGCTGGGCCACGCATGGCGGCGTCACCGATGCCAATGCCCACCCTCACATCAGCAGCGACGGCAAGATCGCCCTGATCCATAACGGCGTCATCGAAAACTATCTCGGGATTAAAAAATTCCTCCAGACCAAGAGCTACACTTTCCAGTCAGAGACCGACACCGAGGCGCTCTGCAACCTGATCGCCTACCATTATCAGAAGGAGCCGACGAACGTCGAAAGCAGCCGCTTTCTTGAAGCCGTCCGCAAAACTCTCCTCCACATCGAAGGCACCTACGGTATCGCGGTTATGTGCGGTGATTGTCCGGCGGAGATCGTCTCGGCCCGCAAAGGCTCCCCGCTCATTCTCGGCGTGGGCGACGGCGAATACATGCTCGCGAGCGATGTCTCGGCCATCATTAGCCGCACCCAAAATGTCGTCTACTTGAAGGACGGCGAAATCGTCCACATCACCGCGAAGAACTTCACGATCACCACCCAGGACGCCGAAGATGTCTCACCGGTCATCGACAAAGTCAGCTGGAAGATCGAGGACGCCGAGATGGGCGCTTACGCCCACTTCATGGAAAAGGAAATTTTCGAGCAGCCTATCGCGCTCGAAAACACCATGCGCGGCCGCTTTTCCGAGGATGGCAGCACGGCGGTATTTGGCGGACTCAATATTTCCGCCATCGATTTCCGTCAGGTCGACCGCTTTCACTTCATCGCCTGCGGCAGCGCTTGGCACTCCTGCCTCGTCGCCGAGCAACTGATCGAACATTTCGCGCGCGTTCCCGTGGAAGTCGATTACGCCTCCGAGTTTCGCTACCGCAATATTCCGCTGAGCAAGAACGCGCTCTTCTTCGCCATCAGCCAATCGGGCGAGACGATCGATACCCTCGCCGCCATGCGCGAAGCCAAGCGCAAGGGCTACAAGGTACTCGCGATCAATAATGTGGTCGGCTCTACCATCGCGCGCGAAGCCGACGGCGGTGTTTACCAACACGTCGGCCCCGAGATCGGCGTGGCCTCGACCAAGGCTTTCACCTCGCAACTGCTCCTCAGCGCCATGCTCGCCCTCTACATCGGCCGCATGCGCGACATGAGTTACAGCAGCGGCATCGAGTACGTGAAAGCCCTCAAAGGCGCGCCCGACCTCGTGCGGCAGACGCTCAAGCTCGCGCCCCAGATCAAGGAAATCGCCCAACGCTACGCGCACTATCCCGACTTCCTCTTCCTCGGCCGGCTCACGCTTTTCCCCATCGCCCTGGAAGGCGCGCTCAAGCTGAAGGAAATTTCCTACATCCATGCCGAAGGCTATCCCGCTGCGGAAATGAAACACGGCCCGATCGCGCTCATCTGCGAACAATGCCCCTCGGTGTTCCTCGTCCCCTCCGGCGAGATGTTCAACAAGGTCGTTTCCTCCATGCAGGAAATCAAGGCGCGCAAAGGCAAGATCATCGCCATCGCCTCGGAAAATTGCGACCTACCCGAAGGCCTCGCCGACGATGTCATTCGGATTCCTGCCTGCCATGAAGCCGTCTTGCCCATCATCGCCACGATTCCGGTTCAGCTCTTCAGTTACTACATCACGGTCGCTTTGAATCGCGACGTCGATAAGCCGCGCAATCTCGCGAAATCCGTCACGGTCGAGTAATCATGCAAGTCACCCCTACCCGCGAAGCCTTTCACCAACTGAGCCGGCAGGGCAATGTGGTGCCAGTCACCACCGAGCTCCTCGCGGATCTCGAGACACCTGTCTCCGCCTACGCCAAGCTGCGCGGTCATGGCCCGGCGTTCCTCCTGGAGTCCGTCGAAGGCGGCGAAAATGTTTCGCGCTACAGTTTCATCGGCTGCAATCCGCGCAAAGTCATTTCGGCGCGCCCCGGCGATGCCGATCCGTTGAAACTGCTCGAAACCGAGATGGCCCGCTACAAGCCAGTCTCTCTGCCCGGCCTGCCACCCTTCACCGGCGGTGCCGTGGGTTATCTCGGCTACGAATTCATCCACGCCGTCGAGCGCACCGTGCCGCTCGCCGCCAAGGACGATCTGGGCATGCCCATGATGTGGTTCATGCTGTGCGATTCGCTCGTCGTCTTCGATCGCGCGCGCCAAACGCTGCGCCTGATCGTCAATGCCCATCTCGAAGGGGATGTCGAGGCGGCCTACAATCGCGCGATCAATGAACTGCAACGGCTCCAATCCGTCCTCGCCTCCGCTTCGCCACTGCTCCCGATCACGCTCGCCGACACCGGAAAAATCGAAGTTCCGCCGGGCAATTTCGGCCAGGCGGGTTTCGAACAACTGGTCGCCAACACCAAGGAATATATCCGCGCCGGCGATATTTTCCAGATCGTCCTGTCACAGCGTTTCAGCAAAACATTCAAGCGCCCACCACTCGATCTCTACCGCACCTTACGCACGGTCAATCCATCGCCGTACATGTTTATCCTGGAGACGGGCGACTTCGCGCTCGTCGGGGCCTCACCCGAAGTTCACGTGCGTCTGACCGGCCGAAAAACTGAAATCCGCCCCATCGCCGGCACGCGCCCGCGCGGCAAAACTCCGGCCGAGGATCTCGCTTTCGAAAAAGAATTGCTCGCCGACGAAAAAGAAAAAGCCGAGCACCTCATGCTTGTCGATCTCGCCCGCAACGACATCGGCCGCGTCTGCGAATTCGGTTCGGTGAAAGTTCCGGAGTTCATGATCGTCGAGCGCTACTCGCACGTGATGCACATCGTGTCACAGGTAGAGGGACAACTTGCGCCAGATCGTACCGCTTTTGACCTGATGCGGGCCACCTTTCCCGCCGGCACCGTGAGCGGCGCACCGAAAGTTCGGGCCATGCAACTGATCGCCAACATGGAAGGCAGCCAACGCGGCAGCTATGCCGGCGCGCTTGGCTATTTTAGTTATGATGGCAACTTGGATTCCTGCATAACCCTGCGGACGGCACTCATTAAAGACGGGAAGGTCCACGTTCAAGCAGGCGCCGGTTTGGTCGCCGATTCCGAGCCGACTGCGGAATACCATGAGACGATCAACAAGGCATCCGCCCTATTCAAGGCAATCAGTTTGGCGGAGAAATTAGGCAACTAAGCGGATCAGTGACGCGTAGGAGTAGTCAGCACAGTTAATTGGGAATTTCTTTCCCCGTTCCGGCATCTATTATGCAGGTAACGTGTCTAACAGTTAAACCGTCCACTCCTTCCACTTCATGCCTACTCGAAAAAAGTCCCCACGCACCGCGTCGGCCATCAGTGCAGTTGCCCCTGATCGCGCCTCCCTCCCCCTGACTATTCCCTCCACCAACCTTGGCCTCGGTCTGCGCCCAGAAATCAAACCCGCCGCTCCCGTCAGTGAGTTCGACAAAGCCTCACCCATCGACCGGCGCGACGAACGCTCCAACCTTCAGCTTTATCTTAACGTCATTCGCCAGACCGCGCTTCTCACGGTAGAAGAAGAGATCAAACTCGCCGCCCGCATCAAGCGCGGCGACAAGGCGGCTCGCGATCACATGATCTCGGCTAACCTCCGCCTCGTCGTGAAGATCGCCTATGATTACCATATGATGGGACTCCCACTCATGGATCTCATCAGCGAAGGCAATCTCGGCCTCATCAAGGCCGTCGAACGCTTCGATCCGGCCAAGGGCGGCAAACTCTCCACTTATGCTGCGTGGTGGATTAAGCAGTCGATGAAACGTGCCCTCGCAAATCAATCCAAGACCATCCGTCTGCCCGTTCATCTCGTCGACAAAATCTCCCGCATGCGGAAGACCATTGCCAAGCTCACCGACGAACTCGGTCGCGAGCCCGAGACCGAAGAGATCGCCGCCGAGATGCAGATCCCGACCAATAAAGTCGCCCTGCTCAAAACCGTCAGCGTCCGTCCCGCTTCACTCGACGCTCCCGTCGGCGAGGATCAAGACTCCGCCACCCTCGGTGATCTGGTCGGCGACGATAATGCAGTCAGCCCGTACGAAGGGCTCGGCGATAAAAACCTCAAGGAAGGCCTCCATGCCATGGTCAATTCCCTCGATCCCCGCGAAGCCAGCATTCTCACGCTCCGTTTCGGCTTGGGCGGCGAAAAGGAAATGACCCTCGAGGAAGTCGGCAAGAAATTCAAAGTCACCCGCGAACGCATTCGCCAGCTGGAGTATCTCGCCCTCGGCAAAATCCGCCGCCAACTGCAAAAGCAAGACAAGCAATTGACGAGCGATGAAATCGAGCAAGAGCGCCACGCCGACGAACGCGCCCAAGTCATCCGCGACTACGTCGCCACCCACGCCACCGCGACGAAGTAATCCTCAATCATTTAGTTTAGCCCTACAGGCACCCGTCAACACGCGGGGGCCTTTTTTGTTTCTTGCATGGCCGGTGCTCTTGTCGGGCCGTAGCCACGGCCCACACCGCGCTGAAGCCCCACTAAGAGGGAACGATGAAGTCGAGAGGCCAAAGTCGAGGGCTGAGAGCCCGATCCTCAGCGCTGGTATGCGTGAGCGAGTCGTCCAACCCGGCAAGCGCCTGCCGCTACTTCGGCTTCTCTTCCTGTTCCCCAACCACGCCCCACGCGTATTTTGCCTTGCGAAGGAGCGGTCAGATGCGCTTTTAATTTCCGGCAACCGGGGACTCTCTCTGGCTGCAATCAACCGCATGCCACTCTCCCCTTTTCGCAGTCAACTGATCGCCGATGTCGGTATCTCCTTTGGTGACGAAGGCAAAGGCCGCCTCATCCCCGAGGTCATCGAAGAACTCCGCCACACCTCCGCCTCGGTCTCCGTGGTCATCAAGGTCAACGGTGGCTCCAATTCCGGCCACACCGCCGGCGGCATCAAGCTCAACCTCCTCCCCGCTGGCGTCGTCTCCGCCGCCGTCCCCCACCTGTGCATCGGTGCCGGCGTCGTGGCCGATCCGCGAAAATTTCTCTGGGAAGCTCTCCCACTGGAGAAAAAAGGCTACCGCATTTTCCCGCGCCTGCTGATCGACGAACGCACCATGATTTCTGATCTCTCCCACCGCTTGCTCGACCTCGCGTGGGAAGATTACCGCGTCAACATTCTCCAAGAGGAAGCTCGCGGCTCCACCGGCCGTGGTATCACGCCATCCTATCAAGACGAAACCGGCCAGTGGCAGATCACCTACGCCGATTTCCTCGGCGAACGCAGCACCTTCGCCAAGAAACTCGCTGGCCGCGCCGATCGCGCCTTGTGCACGATCCAACACGTGTGCCGCGTCAGCGCGCAGACTTGGGACAGCTTCTTCGATAAATTCACCACCGCCGAAACCCGCGCCAACGCCGAGTCTATCGAACTCGGCCTGTTCGACAAAACCGAATTTGATTTTCACCGCTTCAAGGGCAGCGCGCCCTTCACGCTCAACCTCGAACTGCTCACCGCCGTCTACTGGGAAACCGGCCAGAAATTGCGCAAAAACATCGGCGAAGTCCGCGAGCTCGTGCTCCGCGAACTCGCCGCCGGCCACAGCATCGTCGGCGAATTCGGCCAGGCCTACTGGCTCGACAAACGCCACGGCTACTCGCCCAACGTCACCGGCTCGCACACCTTCACGCCGGAATTTTTCGAGAGCGCCGGCATTCCCGTGCAACCCATCCACACCTTCGGCGTCGCCAAAGCCTACGACACCAAGGTCGGCACCCACACCTTCATCACCCAGATGGACGAGTCGCTGCCGATCTGCCAGCAATTGAAAAAACTCGAGTTCGGCACCACCACCGGACGTCAACGCATGGTCGGCTGGTACGATGCCGTGGAAAAAGGCGACGCCCTCCGCTACGGCGGTTTTCAAGACGTGATGATCAACAAAATCGACGCCCTCAGCGGCGCCGCTGAGCTCCTCATCTGCACCGCCTACGAAGACGCCACCGGCAAGCGCTACCAGCACGTCCCGCGCAACGACACCATCCGCCGCACCCTCCGCCCCGTATACTCGAAGCATCCCGGTTGGCCCGAGGATATTTCCGGCGTCCGCCAATTCGCCGATCTCCCAAAGAACGCCCAGCTCTACACCGCCGCGATGGTCCGCAGTCTGATCCAAGTCGCCTACCCCGACAAATTACCCGCCGTCTTGCCTAACCTCCGCTACCTCGGCGTCGGCCCCGAACCCTCGCAGATCATCAAAGACGTGCCGGCGACGGCGGAGCTGATCAAGATGGCGTGAGTCGAATCGAGCCAACACTGATAGGCGAGAGACAGACAAAAAATCACCAAGCATGATCTCCATTGAGTCAACTTGCGGTCGGGAAAGCGGAGAGGTCTGGCTTTGGCGTTTGGGGTAACGCTAGGTTGTTGGTAATTGGCGTGCTCGTCGCGCCATTCTGCTGGCCAGCAGAACGAGGCAAGCTCGCAACCTACCTCCACCAGATCGGCCCAGCTCAAGACGACGAACGGATATCGACCGGTTTCAGGCCCGCCTCGCCGGCCAAAGCAAGCTGCCGTTCATCGGCGGACACAAAGCGCAGACAGCCCAGCTCGACCGCCACGGCGACATGCAAAATATCCAGACTGCGGCACAGCAAACGCGCCGAGTGCCTCCGCGACAATTGCGCCGCTTCATGGAAAACCTTGGGCCAGTCCACCGCCACGTCCGCCAGCCGTTGCGCCTGCCGATCATCTTCCATCTGCTCCTGCAGCTCCCGCGACTCCACCGCCGTGAGCAGCTTTCGCCCGGCCAGAACCTGGAACGCGTTGCCCACTTCCAACGCATGCAGCCAAGTGAAGGGAAGTTGCGGCACCGCCTGCGCCACCTTCCTCGCCCGGTCGGAATACAACTCGGTCACGTAGATCTTCACCAAGGCGCTGGAATCAAAGTAAACTTTCACCAATCACCCCGTCCGCTTAAAATCTGCTCAGCGCCGCCGGACTTCAGCACCCGCTTGCCGAGCACCCGCTCCGCCCGCGCTCCGAGATCGGGCCAGGGCTTGGCCGCACCCGCACTCGGCACCGGACCGAGCTGCGCCACCACTTTCCGTCGGCGGGTTACGCGCAAGGTCGCCCCGCGCTGCACGCGGATCAGCGCCTGCTTCAGGTTCTTTTGCAGCTCGCGCACGGTGACAGTATCCATGCCGGACAAAATGCCGGGCATTTACGGCAAGTCAACCATGAGGTTGGTTGTGCCGTTCCCTCTTTTGTGGGCGGGGTGCCCTCACCCCGCGAGGCATGCTCTGCGAAAGCTGAAACCAGCGGGGTGAGGGCACCCCGCCCACAAATTTCATTCTCAACTGTCCGGGATTTCATTCGCGTCTCTTCGCGTTCATTGCCGATGTCGCTTCGCCCGGTACCGCAGGCCAAAAAGCTTTCCCTTCAAAAATCCTGCAATTGCCCTTCCCCGCTGCCGCGCGTCGGCTCGATCCGGACCAGCAGTTCTCCCAGCAAATAAATCGAACCAGTGACGACGATCGTGTCATCCTTTCCGCCGACCGTGCAGGTGCGGGCATCGGGGAAAATCTGCTCCAGCGTGGCGCGCCGCAGCAGCGCGCGTGACTCCGGCGGTACGACGGCTTCCAGTTCTTCGTACGTGCTGGCGCGTTCCATGTGCGGCGGCACGAGATAGACTTCCCTCGCGTAACGGCAGACCACATCAAGCAGCGCCCGGGCACGGAATTCCCCGAGTGCGCCGGTGATGATGACCGGCTTCCGCCCCGTCGCGGCCACGAGCTTGTGAAGATTGTTCTCGAGCACCTGCGCGCCCTCGGGGTTGTGCGAGGCATCGAGGATCAGTGGCCTGCCACCAATCTCCGTACGCTGCCAGCGACCCGGCCAGGTCACCTTCCTCAATCCGCGCGCAATGGTGCCCTCGTCGCAGACAATGCGGGGGTTGGCCAGCAGCCGCACCACCAACACCGCCGTAGCGGCATTCCAGCGCTGGTAATCGCCTTCCAGATTCGTCTGCGGGTAATCCGCGAGGTTCTCACCGAAAACCTCGCGCACCGATTGCACCGGCGCGTGCCGTTCCCGCGCGACCTCGCGAATCACCTGCTCAGCCTCGGCAGGCAAGCGCCCGATCACGACGGGCCGGCCGGACTTGATGATGCCGGCCTTCTCCCGGGCGATCTTGGCCACGTTGTCGCCGAGAAATTCCATATGATCGAGCCCGATGGAAGTGATCACCGTTATGTCTGGCTGCACCACATTCGTGGCGTCGAGTCGTCCGCCCATGCCGGTCTCGATCACGGCCACGTCCACCTTGCGCCGCTGGAATTGGAGAAACGCCATGGCCGTCATGAACTCAAAAAACGTCGGATGCTCATCCGGACCGCGCTCACCCAAGCGCTGCGCCACCGGCCGCAACTCATGCGTGTAAGCGACGATCTCCGCCTCCGTCAGCAGTGCGCGATCCACTTGCACCCGTTCGCCCAGCTTCACCAGATGCGGCGAAGTGTAGAGCCCGGTGCGAAAGCCCGCCGCGCGCAGAATCGATTCAACCATCGCCGAAACCGAGCCCTTGCCATTGGTGCCCGCAATATGAATCACCGGAAAACTTCGCTCGGGATGTCCCAGCTCAGCCACGAGGTGCTGCATGCGATCAATGCCAAAGCGCACCCCGATACTCTTGAGTGAGTGAAGATACTCGGCAACCGCAGTGTAGTTGGTGAGCGATGGTGAAGTGGCAGCCATATAGGTCCTATAAGTCTCATAGGACTTATAAGTCCTATTCTTCCCACTCACGCTTCCGCCGCCACCGCGATGGCGAACACCACCGTCTCATTCTGCGGTTTCCGGTGCGTATGCAACGCCGCCAGAATATCGCGCAAACGGTCGCGCATTTCGAGGCGACTCACGATCTGGTCGATCAACCCATGCTTGAGCAAAAATTCCGCCGTCTGAAACCCCGCCGGCAACGTCTGCTTGGTCGTTTCCTTGATCACCCGCGCGCCGGCAAAGCCGATCATCGCCCCCGGCTCGGCAATCATCACGTCGCCCAAAGTCGCGAAACTGGCGGTGACACCGCCCGTGGTCGGATGCGTCAGAACAGAAATGAATGGCAGCTTGGCCTCAGCCAGACGGCCGAGCGCCGCACTGGTCTTCGCCATTTGCATGAGGCTGAAAATGCCTTCCTGCATGCGCGCGCCGCCCGATGAACTAACAATAATGCAGGGCGTCTTTTTCTTGAGCGCGCGCTCGATGGCGCGGGTGATTTTCTCGCCGACCGCCGCGCCCATCGCGCCTCCGCAAAAACGAAAATCCATCACGGCCATCGACACGGGAATCCCGTGAAGCTCGCCCATGCCGCAAATCACCGCTTCCGGCAGACCGCTTTCCTTTTCGTATTTCTTGATGCGATCAGGATAGGCCGCAGAATCGACAAACTTGAGGGGATCAGCGGACTTCACGCCGGCATCGTGCTCTTCGAAGCTGTCGGCATCCACCAACGAGGCGATGCGTTGGCGCGAGCCGATCGGGAAATGATACCCGCTCTTTGGCACCACCATGAGATTCGCCTCGAGATCCTTGGTGAAGACGATCTCGTCGGAAATCGGGCACTTGGTCCAGAGTCCTTCCGGGATATTCTTACGCTTCTTCGGGGTCGAAAGCTTGGGTTTGGTGAAATGTGACATGAAATGGATTTAGCCGTGGCCGAAGGTGATGACGTCGAGGTTCAGGCAGCCCGCGCGCCGCAAAATGGCGGCACACGCATTGAGAGTAGAACCCGTAGTAAAAACATCATCGACGAGGATATAATGTTGGCCCGGAGTTATGGCTGCACTGGGGGCCAAGGCAAAGGCATTTTTCAGATTTTCCTGGCGGGTCACCCGGTCAAAATGCGTCTGCGAAACCGTGTCCACCACGCGCCGGAGCAGCTCCTCGATCCGCGCCTGTCCGTCAACCGCTTGCACGCAACATTTGGCAAGCAAAAGACTTTGGTTATAGCCGCGTTCGCGCAGTTTGCGCGGATGCAACGGCACCGGCACAAGCACCGCGCCCTGCAAATAATCCACATAGCCGGGCACCATTCTCATAATGGCCGTGATATCCTCCAGCACGTGCAACCCTTGATGATATTTCAACGCGTGGATCAGCGAGCGACCCGAGCCTTTGAGCAGCACCCCCGTCTTCCCTTCACGAAACACCGGCACGAGCAACTCACAATGCGGGCAACTGCGGTTGTCCAACAGCTCGCCGTAGAACGGATGCCCGCACGTCGAGCAATACGGCGCCTCGACCAGGCGCAACGTCTGCTCGCAGCGGAGGCAAAGATGCCGCAACCGCCCGTCCTCCACGAGCCCGCTGCAATTGGTGCAGCTCCGCGGGAACACCACATCGATCGCCCCGCGCCACGCCTGATGGAGGGTTGGGTTCATGGGAGGCGGAGTGGCATGGGTCTCCCGCCCCATGTGTCGTGCTTGCTCACGGTTCGGGAGACCCGTGCCCCAGCCCCGCATGCAGCAATTTTTTGTCCGATCAGACTGAATTTTGTTGGGTCGGCCCTTGTGGCCGGACCGTTGCCCGGCACGCCCGCAAGGGGCGGCCCTGCGAAAAAAACCGACTCAGCATAAACGAACCTGAACATGAAATCGGCGCTCATAGTTCGGATCGCACTCATCAATATTTCACCTTCACCAGAAACAATCCCTGCGGCGGCGCCGTCAGCACCGCGGGAATCCGCTTCCGCGTCTTCAATAAAACAGGCAATTCCGCCAGCGACAGTTTGCCGAGCCCGACGTTCACCAACGCCCCGGTCAGGCTGCGCACCATCTTGTAGAGAAACCCGTCCGCCTCGAACGTGAAGCGCACGTGCTTCCCTTTCCGCACCACCTCCAGCCGCCGCAAATCCCGCACCGTGGTCGCATAGGTGCGATCATTCTCCCCGGAGAACGCCCAGAAATCATGCTTCCCTTTCAGGATTTTCGCCGCGGCTTCCATCGCGGGCCAATTGAGTTCCCCTCGCACCGACCAACACCACGGCGACGTGAAAGGATCGGCCGCGCCGAGATAAATCCTATAGCAATAAACTTTTCCCTTCGCCTGAAACCGCGCATGGAAATCAGTTTTCGCTTGGCGGATCGTTTTGAGCTGAATCGTGCGCGGCAGCCCGTTTTGCAACGCGAGCCGGAGTTTTTCCGCCCCATGCGGCCACCCCGCATCGAAATGAAAAACCTGCGCGAGCGCGTGCACGCCGGAATCGGTACGGCCGCTGCTGTGCGTCCGGATATCCGTTTTAAAAACCTTCAGCATCTGGCGCTCGATCACGTCCTGGAGTGCGTTGCCGCTCGACTGGCTCTGCCAGCCATCAAACGACGAGCCATCATACGCGCAGACGCATTTCCAACGGGTCGGAGACGGGGAAGATTTTTTAACCACTGATTTCACGGATCAACACGGATAGATTCCTTCTCTAACCATGTCCATCCGCGTAATCGGTGATCAAAATCGGATTAGCCAGAAGGTGGGCGTCGGTTTCCACACCGACGCTTTTCGCCAGCAAACACGGTTTTAGCCACGAAGAGGCCCAAAAAATCCAACAGCAAACGAAAGGGTCAAGGCGCCTATAGGCGCACGGAATTCATTGCCGCAGGCCAAAATATCTTCGTGCCTTTTTGTGGCTAAACGCCCTGGGTTCAGACTTGTGGCGAAATTTCCGGCGGCATTTGCTGATCCAGAAAATCCTGCAAAATCAGACACGCGGCGCGCGAATCGATCATCCCGCTGCCACGCACCTCCCGCCGGGATTTTTTCGCGATGGTCGATTCGGCTTCGTAACTCGTGAGCGTTTCGTCGACCAGATGCACCGGCAGGCCGAACTTCACCTTCAACTTCGCCGCGAACTCATCCACCTCCTTCGCTTTGAACCCAACGGTGCCGTCCATGTTATACGGATACCCAACCACCAGATCGGTGATGCGCCGTTGTTTGATGATCTCGCCCAGTTTTACCCAGCTCGCCGCCGTCAATCCTTCAAGCAGCGCCGGCAACGGCGTCGCCACCCCGATCTCATCGCCTTGGCTGAGACCGATGCGTTTCGTGCCGTAATCGAGACCGAGGCAACGCATCGCTTAAAGATATTTCTGCGTCTTGGCGTCGGCTTGCAGGCGTTTGAGCAGCGCCTTGATTTCCTGCGCCTGATCCTTCGGACACACCAGCGTGGCATCAGCCGTATGCACGACCACGAGATTATCGAGACCGAGCACCGCAGTCAGATGGCCGTTGTCGGAGACGACAATATTGTTCCGGCCGTTCTCGACGCACGCCATGCCGCGCAAAATATTTCCGGCCGTATCCTTCTCATGGTGCCGGGCGATGGCCGTCCACGAGCCCACGTCGTCCCAGCCAAAATTAGCCGGCACCACGAGGACGTTCTTGGATTTTTCCATGAGCGCGTAATCGATGGAGATCCGGGGCAGCTCGGGATAAATCTTGGCGAGAGCTTTCGCCGCGTTGCCGCGACCGAGCGCTTTCTCGAGCTTGGCCAAACCATCAGCCAGCTCCGGCGCATGGGCTTTCAGTCCCGCCTCCACGACCGGCACGCGCCAGACAAACATCCCGGCGTTCCAATAATAACGCTTCGTGGCCAGATAACCCTTCGCCTTCGCGAGACTGGGTTTCTCCACAAAGCGCTTGGCCCGCATGATCGCAATCGGCTCGGTGTGCCACACCGCCCCGCGCTCGATATAACCAAATCCCGTGGCCGGCTCCGTCGGTTCGATCCCGAGCGTCACCAGTTCATCCGCCGACTCGGCCGCCTTAAAAGCCGCATCAAGCGTCGCACGAAATCCGCTGACATCGCCGATCACATGATCAGCCGGCAAGACGGCAAACGCCGCGTCGGGATTCCTCTGCTTCACGAGCAGCATGCTCAACCCGACCGCCGCCGCCGTATCGCGCCCCACCGGTTCGATGATGATATTGGCTTTCGGCAAACTCCGACAGGTGACCCGCGCCGCGGCCAATTGGCTCTGCGTCGTGATGACCAAGATATTTTCCGCCGGCACCAGCGGCAACACGCGCGCAATCGTCTGCGTCAGCATAGGCTGACGGCCCACGATGGGGAGCAGATGCTTGGGTTTCTTCTTCCGGCTTTGCGGCCAGAAGCGTTCACCACTGCCACCAGCCATAATCACCACAAATCGTTCAGTCATGCGCGGACGATTTTCTCTCAAGCGCCACGCGTCAACCGCGAACTCGGTATTGCCATGGCCGGTCTGAAATGCTTTTTTCAGGCTCACACATGGAAACACCACTGGAAATCGACGTCATGACCGCGGCCGAGCAGCTGAAGACCGGCGCGATGTTAATCGATGTGCGCGAGGCGCACGAGGTCGCGACCTGCGCCATTGCGGATAGCCGGCACATCCCGCTGCAACAGATCCCGGCGCACCTGAATGAGCTACCACGCGATAAGTTGATCCTCGTGCACTGTCACCACGGCGGCCGCAGCATGCGCGTCACTCAATTTCTCCGCGCCAACGGCTTCACCCAGGTCAGCAATATCGCCGGCGGCATCGACACCTGGGCCGAGTTGATCGATCCGACGCTGGCGAGGTATTAGCGCTCGGGCAAAACGCCAGATTTTACCCAGATCAATGGAGGCGGGGTGCCCTCACCCCGCTGGTTTTATATTCCGCAGCGAATACCTTGCGGGGTGAGGGCACCCCGCCTCCACCAGATCACACAAGCCCAATCATAACCAGCAGGCTTCTCCTCACACATCGATCACCTCGTCCTTCTTCTCCGGCCGACGCGGCTGCGTGGCTGACTTCGCCGCTGCGGCCGGCCCGATCAGCATTCGGGTCAGAATCATATTCGTGAGGCTCACGATCAGCGCGCCCCACAACGCCGACCAGAAACTATCCACAGAAAAACCGCTCACGAGTTTCCCCGTGAAATAAAAGAGCAACGCGTTGATGAACCAGATCCCAATCCCCAACGACAAGATGATAAACGGCAGCGTGAAGAGCATCAGTAGCGGCTTCAGCACCGTATTGAACAAACTCAACAGGACCACCACCACCGCGAGAGTGGTATTGGTGTCATAATGAATCCCGTGGACCAGTTTGGTGCTCAGCACCACCCCGAGGGCCAAAACCATCCAACGAACGAGCAGATTGACGAACCCATTGTTCATAGCTTGATAAATGTTGCCGCACCTCTTCGCGGAGCAATGAAAATTCTCATCATTCAAGATTATCTCCGCAGTGGCGGCACCGAACGTCAGGCCGTTTTTCTCGGCGCCGCGGCCGCTCGCGCCGGCCACGAGGTCACTTTGCTGACCTTTCGGCCCCGCGGCGCACTCGGCGACGACGCCGAAAACCAGCCCTTCGCCTTCAAGTCGCTCCAGCCCTTCGACTGCCATCTCGATTGGTTTGCTCCCCGCCTGCTCCGCACCGCCGCAGAAGCCGCCCCCGACCTCGTGCTTTGCATGGGCCGCATGGCGAACTGCTACGCCGGGTTCATCCAAAAACGTCTGCCCCGCGCCGCCGTCATCTGCACCATGCGCACGGGCAAGCACCTCCCTTGGCTCTTCGTGCGCTCGCTCGGACTTTGTCGTCACATCATCGCCAACAGCCACGTCGCCAAACGCGTACTGACCGACCAGCACAACCTGCCCTCGCCCAAAATCACCGTCATTCACAACCCCGCGCTGCGTTCCCACGACCCCGAAGGCTCCCGCAACACCGCCCTGCGCAAATTCTACGGCGCCAACCCCAACACAGTGGTGATGCTCAACGTCGCCATGTTCCGCCGCTTGAAAAACCAGCGTGAACTCATCGAGTTGTGTGCCAAACTCCCCGGCTATCTCGACTGGCAACTGTGGCTCGCCGGTGAAGGCACCACGAAGAAAAAGTGTGAGCGCCTCGCCCATGACCTCGGGCTCGGCGGCCGCGTGCGCTTCCTCGGTTATCAACCCGATCCGACGCCCCTTTACCTCTCTTCCGATCTCGCCCTGCTGACCTCACAGAGCGAATCACTCTCGAACTTTCTGATCGAAGCCCAACTCCACGGCCTGCCCGCCATCGCCTACGATATTGTGGGCGTAGGCGAATGTTTCGCCCCGGGACTCTCCGGCTACCTCATCGAAAACGGTGACCAACCCGCCTTCATCGCCGCGTTGGACAAACTCATCCGCAATCCCAGCCAACGAAAACATTTCAGCGAAGCCGCCCGTCACCACGCGCGCGAAAACTTCACCGCCGAGCGCCAGATCCAAGCCCACCTGTCGGTGTTCACCCAGATCGCCGCCCGCTAATTAATGGCCCATCCATTCACTGAAGGCGCCTGATTATACCAATGACGTTTTGATTTCGTACTGGAGGGCCGGCCCTTGTGGCCGTGCCGGAATACGCGAAGTCGGCACGCCCACAAGGGGCGGCCCTGCAAAGTCACAAAACGCAGCATAATTGGCATTACAGTCGGACCAGTATTCCCCCCCGCTCCTGACACCGTCATGTCAGCAGAACCCACCTGAATCAGTCTCCGGTTTGCTTTTCCGCGATTCACCGCCATTCGTGCCAGTAGTGTCTACCAAAACCTCCACTGCCCCTGAATGCATCCGCCTCCGCGGAGTACGTCAGAACAACCTTAAAGGCTTCGACCTCGATCTGCCGCTGGGCAAATTCATCGTCGTCACCGGCCTGAGCGGCGCGGGAAAATCCTCCCTCGTCTTCGACACCCTGCACGCCGAAGGCCAACGCCGCTATGTCGAAACCTTTTCCGCTTACACCCGCCAATTCCTCGAACTACTCGACAAACCCGACGTCGACTCCATCGAAAATATCCGGCCCTCCATCGCCATCGACCAGACCAACACCGTCAAAACTTCCCGCTCCACCGTCGGGACGATGACCGAACTCACCGACTTCGCCAAAGTCTGGTTCAGCCACGTCGCCGAATGTTTCGATCCCGCTACCGGAGAAAAAGTCGAAGACGATTCTCCGCTCACCATCTGGGCGAAAACTCTGGCCACCCACCCCGCCGCCACGTTGCTCCTCTGCTTCCGCATCACCCGCCCGGAGAATCTCACCTGGACCGAAATCCTCACCAGCATCAAAGGCCAAGGCTACACCCGCGTACTCCTTTCAGCAGATGTAGCCCGACCTCCGGGCGGGCTTAAGGACGCTCCACTAGTTTCAACATCCCCCACCCTCCACAAAATCGACGACCTGATTGGCCTTGGGCTCTCAGCTCTCAACTCTCAGCTCTCAGCTTCTTTCATCTACGTCATCCAAGACCGCCTCCACATTGCCGCAGAAAACCAATCCCGCTTCCTCGAAGCCTGCGAAACCGCCCTCCATTTCGGTAAAGGTGAAGTGTTCCTCTTCAACACTCAGACCTCTGGCTCTGACTCGGGCTCTCAACGCTCAACCCTCAGCTCTCAACTATTCCTCCCCGCCGGTCATTTTTCCCGCGGACTGCACTCACCCAAAACCGGCCGCACCTTCCGTCCTGCCACTCCCGGCCTTTTCTCTTTCAACTCCCCGCTCGGTGCCTGCCCGAAATGCCGCGGTTTCGGCCGAGTGATCGACATCGATTACCGCCTCGCCCTGCCCGATCACAATCTCTCCCTCAACGACGGCGTCATCAAACCCTGGGAAGGCGAAATCTACGGAGAATCAAAACGCGATCTCCTCAAGTTCACCAAGAAACAGGGCATCCCCACCAACGTCCCCTTCGCCCAACTCAGCGCCGCCCACCAAGATTTCATCATCGATGGCTCGCCCGGTTACGACGGCAAAGACAAGACCGGGCCGCAATACTGGTATGGATTGAAAGGATTTTTCCGCTACCTCGAAACCAAAACCTACAAGATGCACGTGCGCGTCTTCCTCTCGCGCTACCGCACCTACAACGTTTGTCCCGAATGCCAGGGCACACGCCTCCAGCCCGAAGCCCTCTGCTGGCAATGGCACGGCTACTCGCTCCCCCAACTCTACCAACTCCCCGTCAACGAACTCTTGGCCTTGGTCAAACCAGATGGAGCCGGGGCGCCCTCGGGCCGGAGAATTTTCGCATCAGCCTCGCACCAACGCGACCTCGCCTTCGATTCCATCGTCACCCGCCTGCGCTATCTCGCGCAAGTCGGCCTCGGCTACCTCACCCTCGATCGCACTTCCCGCACACTCTCCGGCGGCGAAGTCCAACGCGTCAATCTCACCTCCTGCCTCGGCACCTCGCTCGTCGACACCCTTTTCGTCCTCGATGAACCCTCCGTCGGCCTGCACCCGCGCGACCTCAACCGCTTGGTCGGCATCATCCGCACGCTCACCGACGCCGGCAACACCGTGGTCGTAGTCGAGCACGACGAAGCCATGATTCGCTCCGCCGACCACGTGATCGAAGTCGGCCCCGAGCCCGGCGCTCGCGGCGGCGAAATCGTTTTTCAAGGCGACCTCAACGACCTGCTGCGTTCTCCCACCAGCATCACCGGCGCCTATTTCTCCGGCCGCCAACAAGTGGAAACACCGAAGGCTCGAAGACCCGTAGGTGGCGCGCTCGTCGCGCAACGTGGCGCGGCCAGCGCGCCACCTGCCAATCACGACCCCATCCCCAGGGAGGGTCGAGCTCATGCGAGGCCGCGCGCCGACAATCGAAAATCTGGAATCGAAAATCCCAAATCAAGACAAACCCATTGGCTTCGATTTACCAACGCCACCAAACACAACATCCAGCATCTGGATTTTTCCATACCCTTGGCCCGTTTCGTCTGCCTCTCCGGCGTCTCCGGCTCCGGCAAATCCACGCTCCTCGACAACGTCATTTACCAAGGCCTGCTCGCCCAGCGCAACCAACTCGCCGAAGATCCCGCCACCATCGGTAGCATTTCATCCGATCTCACTTTCGCCGAAGTCGTGCTCGTCGATCAATCGCCCCTCAGCCGCACGCCACGATCCAATCCCGCGCTCTACTGCGAAGCCTGGGAACTCATCCGCGATCTCTACGCCGCCACGCCCACCGCCCAAGCCGCCGGTTTTAATTCCTCCAGCTTTTCCTTCAACAGCGGTGAAGGTCGTTGCGATCATTGCCAAGGTCTCGGCAGCGAACGCGTCGAGATGCAATTTCTCTCCGACGTCTTCGTCCCCTGCCCGATCTGCGAAGGCCGTCGTTTCAAACCCGAAGTGCTCGCCATTCAATGGCAGGGCAAATCCATTTCCGATTTGCTCGCGACCACCGTCACCGAAGCGCTCACGTTCTTCTCCAACGAGCCGAAGATCCATCAACGTTTCGCCTCCCTCGACGCGGTCGGTCTCGGTTACCTTCCACTCGGCCAACCCCTCAACACCCTTTCCGGCGGCGAATCCCAACGCCTAAAACTCGTCCGCTACCTCAGCGACTATGCCGCAGGCAGTTCCGAAATTGGAGATCGCAGTTCGGATTTCGAGCTTCGAGCGCCCAACTCCCTTCTTCCGTCGGTTCGTCCCAGTGCAGCTCTGCTGCTCTTGGACGAACCGACTACCGGCCTCCATCGCCACGACGTGAAACGTCTGCTCGGCGTTCTCCAGCGCATCGTCGACGCCGGGCACAGCGTCATCGTGATCGAGCACAATCTCGACGTCCTGAAATCCGCTGATTGGATTCTCGAGGTCGGCCCCGAAGCCGGCAGCGGTGGCGGCCAGATCGTCGCCGAAGGCCCCCCCGAATCCATCGCCACCGCCGACACCGCCACGTCCCCGTTCCTCTCCCAAGCCCTCGGCACAAGTACCCCAATAGGGTACTTGTCCACTGAGCTCGCCGCCGAAGATCAGGCTCCCTACGACACGCTTACTTCAGCCCTTCAGCCTTTCGATTCTTCAGTCCTTTCCCTGCTCGGCGCGCGGGAGAATAATCTCAAAAACATCTCGCTCACGATTCCTCATCGCCAGCTCACCGTCGTCACCGGCGTCTCCGGCTCAGGTAAATCCACTCTCGCCTTCGACATCATCTTTGCCGAGGGCCAACGCCGGTTCATGGAATCGATGTCGCCCTACGCCCGGCAATTCGTCGAACAACTTCCCCGCCCCGATATTGATCGCCTCACGGGAATTCCGCCCACCGTCGCTATCGAGCAACGCATGACGCGTGGTTCGCGCAAATCCACCGTCGCGACCATCACTGAGGTCGCGCAATATCTCCGTCTCCTCTTCGCCCGCGCCGGCGTGCAACATCACCCCGAAACCGGTCGCGAAGTCACGCCGCTCTCGCCCAGCCAACTCCGGCTCCTGCTGCAAAAAGTGCTCGCGACTCCTGCCGCCCAAAAGGCCAAGCATATTTATCTCTGCGCCCCGCTCATACGCGGACGCAAGGGCCACCACGAGCCCATCGCCAAATGGATCGAGAAACAAGGTTACGAACTCATGCGCGCCGACGGAAAGTTACTCCGCGTAGAAAACTTCCAGAAGCTCGACCGCTACAAGGAGCACGATGTCGAGGTCGTCGTGGCGGATCTCGTAGGTTGCGCGCTCGACGCGCCACGTGGCGCGGCCAGCGCGCCACCGACAGGCAGGCAGCTTGAAGCTAAAAGCTTAAAGCCTAAGTCTGGGGTTCACCCTTCTGGCTCAAAGCTCTCGACTCTGGACTCTCGACTCTCCACCGCCCTCCATCTCGGCAAAGGTTCCTGCTTCCTCCTGACGCCCGACGGCAAAGTCCTCTCGTGGTTCTCCACCACCCGCACCGACGTCACCTCGGGCGAATCATTTCCTGAACTCGACCCCAAACATTTTTCGTTCAACTCCCCCAAAGGCTGGTGCCCGACCTGCCGCGGACATGGTCGCCTCTACGACTGGATGCTCAAGCCCGATGACGACGAAGAAATGTCCGACGAAGTCGCCGATGCCTTGCGCGGCTTCGATCCCGACGATCCCTCCTCCCACGGAAAGCTCTGCCCGACCTGTCACGGCGAACGCCTCAACCGCCTCGCCCGCGCCGTGAAACTGCCTTTGGGCAGGGCGAGTCGTCCCCGACGAGCCGCGAATGACAAACTGGTGGCGTCTGCCGACTCCATTTCGCTGCCCGCACTCGGCCGCCTCACCCCTGACGAACTCCTCGCCACGCTCGCGAATCTCCAGCTCGACGCCCGGACGAAGCTGATCACGCAGGATATCGTGCCGCAGATTGCCGAGCGTTTAAAATTTCTCACGCACGTCGGTCTCGATTATCTTTCGCTTGATCGCTCCACCGAAACACTCTCCGGCGGCGAAGCCCAGCGCATCCGACTCGCCGCCCAACTCGGCTCCAATCTTTCCGGCGTACTCTATGTCCTCGACGAGCCTTCCATCGGCCTGCACGCCCGCGACAATGATCGGCTGATCGAGACCCTTCAATCCCTCCGCGCTAAAGGCAACACGCTCCTCGTGGTCGAACACGACGACGAACTCATGGCGCGTGCCGACCGGATCATCGACCTCGGCCCCGGTGCCGGTGTGCACGGAGGAGAAGTCCTCGCCAACGGCACCCCGGCTGAAATCAAAGCCAACGCCAATTCCCTCACCGGCCTCTTCCTCGCCAAGGGAATTACCCATCCGCTGCGTGGCTCGTACCGGGACGTCACCAAGTGGAACGCGACCTCCGGGCGCGCTGCTTCACGTTCGCCAACACGTCCAGCGGCCGCGCTCTACCCCGACTGGCTCGAACTCACCGCCATCAATTACCGCAACCTCCGCAACCAGACGCTGCGTCTCCCCCTCGGTCGCTTGATCATGGCGTGCGGCCCCAGTGGCGCCGGCAAATCCACCCTCTTCCGCGACGTCCTCCACCCCGCCGTCACCTGCGCGATTAAGCAGAAGAAAGCCAAACTCACCGGCAAAGACTTCGTTAAGCTTACAGCGTTTGTTGCCGAGCATTCTGGCTCTCAGCGCTCAACTCTCAGCGCTCAACTACCGTTTGCGGAACTCCGTTCCGCAAACGGTTTCAAATCCGTGATCGAAGTCGACCAAGCTCCCATCGGCAAGACGCCGCGCTCCACCCCCGCCACCTATCTCGGCATCTTCGATCTCATCCGCCAGTTTTTCGCCTCGCTGCCCGAATCAAAGATCCGCGGCTACAGTGCCGGACGATTCTCCTTCAACACCATGGGCGGTCGCTGCGAAACCTGCTCCGGCGCCGGTCGCATCAAACTCGAGATGGCCTTCATGGCCGATTCCTATCTGCCCTGCGATGCGTGCAACGGTTCGCGCTATGGGCCGGATCTTGCCGACATCACGTGGAAAAACAAAACCATCGGTCAGGTACTTCAACTCACCTTCGACGAAGCAGCCGTGTTCTTCGATTTCCATTCGCAGCTCTCACAAGTGTGCAAACTGATGGTCGATTGCGGGCTCGGTTATCTCACGCTCGGCCAGAGCAGTCCCACGCTCTCCGGCGGCGAAGCCCAGCGGCTCAAACTCGTGACTGAACTGACCAAGGGACTCCAAAGTTATCAGGAACGCTCGCGCAATATTCAGATTAAAAATCTCTATCTGCTCGAAGAACCCACGATCGGTCTGCACCTGAGCGACTGCGAGAAACTGATCAAAGTCCTGCACAATCTCGTGGATCAAGGTCACACGGTCGTCGTGATCGAGCATCACCTCGATCTCATCGCCGAAGCCGATTACGTGATCGAGATTGGCCCCGGCGGCGGTCCCCACGGCGGAGAGATTCTTTATCAAGGCCCGTTGGCCGGCCTACTCAAAGTGAAGCAGAGTCCGACCGCACCCTACCTGCGCGCGAAGTTGAATCGGCAGGGTTGATCGAAGGTGGAACCTGACCTCCGGGCAGGTTTATAAATTCACGAAAGCAAACCCGTCCGGATGCCGGTTTCCACCTGCTCAGTAAATAATCTATGCTCACGCCAGCGGCAGGCTCGGGGCGATTTCCAAGGCGTAGCCGGTTTCGTTCACACCGCCGACTTCGCGTTCAGCCCACGCAGCGAACGCAATCATCCCGGCGTTGTCGCCGGTGTGTTGCGGACGGGCGCGGAGGAAAGGTTGGCTGGCGCGGCGCGCGATTTTTTCGAGCTCAGATTGCAGCACCTGATTATTCGCCACGCCGCCCGATAGGCCGACGCTGCGGTAGGAGCTACGCTCAAGCGCAAGCAGCGTTTTGCGCGTGAGCGCATGGATGACGGCCGCTTGATAGCTGGCGCACAGGTCCGCTTTCCGACGCTCGATTTCCTCGGGCTGCATTTTTTCCAACTGATATCGCAAACTGGTCTTCAAGCCGGAGAAACTGAAATCGAGCGACGTACGTTGCGCCATCGCCTTGGGGAAATCGTAGGCGGCCGCGCTGCCGGTGCGCGCGAGTTTCTCGACGTGCGGTCCACCGGGATAACCGAGCCCCATCAGCTTCGCGCCTTTGTCGAGGGCCTCGCCGGCGGCATCGTCGAGCGTCGAGGACAACAGCCGGATGCGGCGTGATTCGTCGATGGAGAACAACGCAGTATTACCACCGGAAACGAGCAGGCCGAGATGCGGGAGCAGTTTCGCCAGCGCCGCGTCGAAGTTCGCCGGATCGGATTCATGGAGTGGAATGAACGGCGAGAACGCGTGCGCCCGCAGGTGATTCACGCCCACGACCGGCACGCTCCACGACAGCGCGAGACTCTTCGCCGCCGACAATCCCATCGCCAGGCACGCCGCCAGTCCGGGCCCATGCGTGACTGCGATCTTGGTAATGCTCGCCGCCGGTGCGACGGCGAAGGCGCGCTGCAAAAGCGGACCGAAATGCTGCAAGTGTTCGCGACTCGCGAGATCGGGCACCACGCCGCCGTAAGTCTCGTGGAGCATGATCTGGCTGTTCACCCACTCGCCGGCCACGCCACGCGCGGGATCGAAGAGCGCGACAGCGGTTTCATCACAGGAACTTTCGAGGGCAAGAATCATGAGGGAGTGAAAGCCAGTGGACCCTGAGTTTGCGACGGCGGCAAGCCGGATGAGATGATCAACGAGCTCCGGTATTCATTGGAGACGCGGCGCCCTCGCCGCATGGCAACCTCTCAGCCGCGCCGAGGGCGGCGCAGCTCCATTTTGCATAGCCCGCTGGAAACTCCTGAAACGCGCCAATCCCGACCAAACATTTTTTGCCACGAAGAGGCGCGAGAAATCTTCTGCTTGTGGCAATAGTTTCACGCGCGCCTATAGGCGCCTTGAGAGTTTCGTTGGTACCTGATTTTTCGTGCCGCTTTGTGGCTAAACCTCTGGATGAAAGCACGACTCACCTAAGATTAGCTCGTTGGTGGGCGTCGGTTTCCAGACCGACGCTGATCGCCGATGTGGAAATCGGCGACCACCTTCCAATAATCATCATTTTATTTTCACGAAAATTAGCGTGAAGTGGCGGTTAGTTTCTTTCACCGTTCTCCTCACATGACGCCCTCTCTTCGCAAACCCGACTGGCTCCGCGCCAAGCTCCCTTCCGGCCCGGCCTATCAGGCCACCCGCCAGCTGGTCGAGGACAACAAGCTGCACACGGTCTGCCAGAGCGCCCAATGCCCCAACATCGGCGAATGCTGGTCGCGCGGCACCGCCACCGTCATGATTCTCGGCAACATCTGCACGCGCTCCTGTAATTTCTGCGCGATCCAAAACGGTCGCCCCACCGAGATCGATCTCGGCGAACCCGCCCGCGTGGCCGATGCCATCCAAAAAATGGGCCTGAAATATTGCGTGATCACTTCCGTCGCCCGCGACGATTTGAAAGACGGCGGCGCCAGCGTGTGGGCCGCGACGATTCGCGCCTCCAAGTACAAGAATCCCACCTGCGCCATCGAGGTGCTCGTGCCGGATTTCAAGGGCAACCTCGACCAAGTGGACATCGTCCTCGACGCGAAGCCCGACATTTTTAATCACAACGTCGAAACCATCGAGCGCCTCCAACGCCCGTTGCGCGTGCAGGCCCGCTACGACCGCAGCCGCAGCGTGCTCCGTCACGCGAAGAGCCGCGGCTTCACCACGAAGACGGGCCTGATGCTCGGCGTCGGCGAAACCACTGCTGAGGTCGAGCAATGTCTGCGCGATCTCGCCACCGACAAAATCGATATTCTCACGATCGGCCAATATCTTCAGCCCACGCCGCAACACTGGAAGATCGACCGTTGGGCCCCGCCGGAGGAATTCAAACATCTAAAGGACTACGCGTTGAGCATTGGCTTCGGCGTCGTCGAGTCCGGCCCGCTGGTGCGCTCCAGTTATCACGCGGACGAACAATCGACGAAGTACACGGGGAGCGAGCACCTGAATACCGCGAACACGCTCGCGAATGCCTGAGGAGGTGGAACGCGTTGACCTCAACGCGTTGGTCGCAGTTTAAGCGACTCAACCCACGGCGCAGTGAAGGGCTCGAAAATAATTCTCTTTCTCCTGCTCAATCACGCACTTGATGTGGAAAACACCGCGAGCGAGCATGAATAAGCTTAGGGTTAATATTTTTAGATTTTGTCAGACCTGATGGTAGCGGCGGTTGCCCCCAACCGCCAAGAGGCATGACGGAGGGGAGCTGACGGAGGGGGTCACGCATGAAGGCGCAGCGCATGACGGAGGAGCAGGGGAGCTGACGGAGGGGGTCAGGCTTGGTTGTTTGCGCTTCCGCTGATGCGGTGAGCTGGTTTTCTGGCGGGCGTGGCGAGACCACTGCGCTTGGAGTCGGCGGCGGGGGTGTACCACGTGTTGAACCGGGGGAACTACCGGCTGGACCTCTTTCGTTCAGAGAAGGCGAAGGCGACATTTCTGC
>Ga0209591_10000995_pt1 | contig 36380 bp, 29 predicted proteins | sample MAT01_FD_187207 | JGI IMG/M metagenome (GOLD analysis project Ga0209591, IMG submission 187207) | Freshwater microbial communities from Lake Fryxell liftoff mats and glacier meltwater in Antarctica - MAT-01 (SPAdes) (version 2) | ecosystem: Environmental > Aquatic > Freshwater > Ice > Liftoff... | reverse complement strand
CTTTTTAAATGGGAGATTCAGCAGGGGACACGTGTGGAATGTTGACAAATTGTCTGGCCCGACAGCGACATGGGCAATGGGCAGGCTGTCGGGTGGGCATTATGAGGGCGGGCGGGGCCAAGGGGGGCGAGTGATAGTGATAGTGAGAGTGATAGTGAAAATGATAGTGAGAGTGAGGGTGATCGCAAGTTAGGGGATGGGGTTGGGGGAGCGCGCGTGGTTGCGGAACCGCGCTGTCGCTGCGCTCCCCGTTCGACAAGCTCAGGGCCTTGAGTAGAATCGAAAGGCAACGCGGCTACTCAACTGCTAGGCGTAATCATTCTCGTTCTCTTACTCGTAATCTTTCTCGGATCGGGGGTGTCTGCTTTTGAGTACGAGTACGAGTAGGAGAATGAGAACGATTAAGAATGGCGGCTCGCGGCGGTTTCATGGGTTGGGTTGTTTTAGCGGGTCAACCAAGCCACCCCCATTCGTTCGCGGGGCGGAGATTTTGAGCGTGGACACCTGTTGCCCGCTTGCTTGTCTGAGGGGGCGTGACTGTATTCGACCGTTATATTCTTAAGGAGTGGCTGAAAATTCTCGGCCTGATCATGGGTGCCACTATGGGACTCATGATGATCCAGGCGCTATACGATGATTTCCGCGATCTGATCAATCTGGGCGTAAACACGAGCGACATCCTCCTCTATTATGCGACCTATCTGCCGAGTTATTTTTCAGTGGTGTTGCCCATCTCGCTGCTGCTTTCACTGCTGTTCGTGCTGAGCAAGCTGCACCGGAGTAACGAAATCACTGCGATGCGTTCGGCCGGACTAAATGTTTTTGGGGTCACGCGTTCGCTTTGGGTGGCCTGTATGGTTTTCTGTGGGATTTCCCTGCTGCTGAATGCCCGGGTCGTGCCTTCGTCGATCGAGGCGTCGCGGCGCTTGATGGAGGGTTTCGAAATTCGGGACGAGGCGCGGAAAGCTGCTCCGGGCGTGAACCTCGGGCTGGTGCATAGCGTGACGTTCGATAATCAGCGGATGGGGCGCATGTGGTTTTTTAACCGCTATAGCCGGTTCACCCAGAAGGCCTATGGCGTCACTGTGTCGGAGTTGGACAAGGAGCGGCGCGAACGATCGCGGGTGATGGCGCGGGAGGCTTACTTCGATGTCGCGGCCGGGTCTTGGGTGTTTACCGAGGGGCGGGAAATGTGGTTCGATGCGGTGAGCGGCGAATTGCTGCGTTCCGTGGTGTTCGCCCGGAAGGCGGTGCCGCATTTCAACGAGGAACCTTCTTTGATGCTGCTGATTGACCGTCGACCGTCGCTGTTGTCGCTTTTCGAACTCCAGCAGATTGTGGATTATTTCAAGACGGAATCTAATCCCAAGGTGCTGCCGTACGCGGTGCGTTACTATGGGGTGCTCGCTGATACGCTCGTGCCGCTGATCATTCTGGCTATCGCTATTCCCTTCGCCATTTCCGGTGTGCGGGTGAGTCCGACGGTCGGGGTATCAAAGTCCATCGGGTTGTTTTTCCTCTATTATATTCTGAACACGCTGGCGGTAAATCTGGGGGGCAATGGCTACATGGATCCACTCTGGGCGGCGTGGGTGCCGAACATCGCCTTCATCGGCGTGGCGACGTTTTTCTTCGGGCGGATGCGGTGAGCGGCGTGCGGTGCGTGGCATGGGTCTCCCGACCCATGATTCAGCACTTCACGGGTCGGAGACCCGTGCCACACCTGCCACTATTGCAAAAACAGCGGGGGCCAGCGGAGGAATTCGAGGGTCTTGATCCGGTCCCAACTGGCATAAATGATGATGCCCCACACGGCGAGGCAGTTGAGAAACGCGAGGAAGACAGCGGCGCTCGCTATGTCTTTGGCGCGTTTGGCCAGCGGGCGTTTCTCGAGCGAGATATCGTCGATGGTGGCTTCGATGGCGGAGTTGAGCAGCTCGGCGATGACGATCAGGAGCAGGGAGGCGAGCATGATAGCCGTGGACACGGCTTTGACGGGAAGAATGATCGCAAACGGTGTCAGCAAGGCGACGAAGACGAGATCTTCCCGGAATGATTGCTCGTGACGGAAGGCTTCCGCGAAGCCCGCCAGCGAATGCCGCATCGAGCGGATGAAATGCCAGAAATCGCGAGGCTGGGACGGTGGTGGTGTGGGCAAGGACACGACGTTTAGCTCCAGTTGTAATTAAAGCTCACACTGATTCTTTCTTCGGTGGAGCGGTTCGGCGCGACCTCGTGGCGGAGCCAGCTCTCGAAAAGAATCACTTGGCCGGCGGTGGCGGCGTAGGTGATGTGCGCCCGGTTGACCGGCCGGGCCTTGGCGGTCTTGGGCGGGGCGGCCATGAATTTGCTCAGACGTGGATCTTCAAATTTCAAACCGGGACAGCCTTTCGGCGTCACCACATAGTAGGTGCCGCTGATGAAGGAAAGCGGATGCAGATGCAGACTATGCGTGACGTGCTCCGGCATGATGTTCACCCAGAAATCCGTCATGAAAATGGTGCGGCCGCGCAAATCCATGTCGAGGTGGCGGGCGAATTTCCGCACATGGGCGGTGATGCGTTGTTCGAGATCGCCGAAGGTGGAAGAAATTTTGTGCAACTGATTAAGCGAGGCGTATGAGGTGTAGCCGCCGGGGTAATTTTTCTTCGACCAGCGTTGGCCGGCGACATCGTAGTCGCGGATGCGGTGACATTCGTCGGCCAGTTCAGCATTAAATTTAATCAAGCCCGCGCGTTGCAGGGGCTCGTGATAGATATAAGTGGGAAACCAGGCGCGGGTGGGCATGTCATCTGGATTAATCTGTTTCGACAGATAAGCGCAACTCGTAAGCCGCCTCGTTGTTCAGCCGCCTTCACCCCTGCGGGCCACGCTGGGAAGATTCCCGAAAGAGTTTGCAACATCGGTATGCGGGATGCGTCGTATGAAGAATGCCGCTTGTAAGAATTAAAAAAATCACGCTTCGCCTGATGATCGCATTGCTTTGCTCGCTGCAGACCCGGTCGGGTTGGGCGACGGAACCGGAGGAGAACACCCGTGATACGCTCGTTTACAAGGATGGTGATCGCGTGCAGGGCCGGTTAATCGATAAAACTGACAAGATAATCGTCTTTGATTCGGACCGCTTCGGGGTGCTGCGTGTCTTGGTGGGCAACGCGGTGGTCAACAAGGCGGAGCCACGGAACAAATCACGGTCCACGATCGCGCCCAACACGCCGGCCGCAGTGGCCTTGGAGAATGAGCAGGCCGCCGAACGCGCGGAAGCGGAGCGGCTCTCCGTATTGGAACGGTTCAGGTTGTCGGTCCTGACCGCGAAGTTGGGTGACTTTTTTGGGCCGTGGCATGGGCGTTTTGCCTTTTCCCTGGAGCAGGTTTCCAATACGGCGGATCAGGTTAACACGGGAGTGGAAATGACCTTGCTGCGCAAAGGGAAATCCGACGAGGTGCAGCTCAAGGGGCGCTACCACTTCAGCCAGACGAACAAACTCACCACGACGGACGTGATCAAGGCCGATGGACTCTGGCGGCACGATTTTCCCCGGAAATATTTTGCCCTCTACCGGCCCACCGTGGAATGGAACCGCGCGAGTTTCAACAACGGCGTGCCCAATGACTATGTGCAGTTGCAGCAGGAGATTGGTGCCGGCATGAATATTCTGTCCGATGCGCGCCGCAAGCTCCGCATCGGTTTGTCCGAGAATTTATTCGACGTATGGAATACCACTCCCGGCGGGAGTCATTCTTCCCGCACGGGCGAGTCCCTGTTTCTCGAAGCGGAATTAAAACTACCCTGGCGGATGAGCCTTTCAGAACGCGGCGTGTACTACTATTCCTTCACCTCAGCCAAGGATGGTTGGGAAAATCGTATCGAGCTCAGCAAGAAATTCACCGAGACGCTGAGCACTTCTATTCGGTATGAGAACCGCCAGTATAATCCTGATGGTACGACCCAAGATTATTCGCGACTGAAATTGTTGTTCGGCTTGGATTTCTAGCGTGCTCCCTCCATGTCCCACCGGTGAATGCACGCGATTTTGCTGGCGGTGACCAGGGCAAATACCAGTGGGATTAACCTCTGGGTGATCGGGCGGCGGCGCGAATCTGGCCAAACACAAATAATGCGTTTTTTCTGGTTGATCCGCCTTGTCGGCGCTGATTCATCACCTGTTCTCTATGAAAAACCTGCATCTTGAAAATATCTTTCGTGCTGTCTTTGCTCTGGCGCTGGTCACCACGGCACTCGCTGACCGGATCGAACTCACCGACGGATCCGTGATCAACGGCAAGTTGCTCTCCGCCGAAGCCGGCAAGTTGAAAGTCGAGACCACCTTCGCCGGCATGATCGAAATCAAGCAGGGGAGCGTGAAAAACTTTTCCACGGATGAAGCTGTCAATGTCGGTCTCGCAGGCGGCAGTCAGGTGCTCGGCAAAGTGGAAGTGACCGACGCCGGCATCAAGGTCGTCGCCAACGACGGCCAGATGTCCGCCCCCACCGCCAACGTCGCTGCCGTCTGGCGCCAAGGGGCCGACAGCCCGGACACGAAGAAACTGAAAGCGGAGTCCGAAGCGAATAATCGCAATTGGGCCTATGAGGCCTCGATCGCCATTGCGGGCCGCCAGAGCACGACCAATAAGTTTGCGGCGGCGTTCGGCTTCAAGGCCACACTCGCCAGTGCGCAGGACAAACTGATTTTCGCCCTCGCGACGGAAAACGCGTCTGACAATGGCGTCACGACGGCCGATCGGGCTTTTGGCGGGATGGACTATTCCTCGTTTTACTCCGCCAAAAATGGCTGGTATGCCCGCACTTCACTGGAAAAGGACGCGACCAAGAATTTGGATCTTCGCTCCTCCAGCGCCTTCGGTTTAAGCCGTCGGCTGATCAAAAATGAGAAACAGGATCTCGAGTTTCGCGTGGGTGTGAGTTATCTCTACGATTCCTATGCGGCGATTTATTCCAGCGCGCTTGTTCCGGTTCTGATCCAGCCCGCTTCGAATTTCAGCTCGGCCGGTCTCGATCTTGCCTTTTTGCACACCTATAATTTCCCGAACTCCAAACTCACGAACATGATCGCCTTCACGCCTGCCTTCAAGGCGTTCAGCAATTATCGCCTGCATCATGAGTCCGCTTGGGAACTGCCAATCGGTTCCAGCATGTGGAAGCTCAAGCTTGGTGTGGCCAATGATTATAACAGCAAGCCGCCGGCGCTCACCGACCGGCTCGACACCACCTATTTCACCAATCTCATTCTGAATTGGAAGTAAGGCGGTGGTTTGCCGGATTTCTCCTCGGCCGGCCGGATATTCCGACCGGTCTTTTTATTGGCGTGCGAGCAGGGCGAACGTCTGCCCCGCTCGATAGCTCGGGGTTCCCGGGGTAGCGGCGGTTGCCCCCAACCGCCATGGCTCACTTGCCGTCAGATGAAACTCGCTCACCCGGCTCGGCCTCGTTCCCGCAGGGTCCCGCCGTCATTCAGGCGCAAACATCCTCAGGCCTCCTGAGCCCGAGGCATAAGGGCGAGCTCAACTCCGCCGCGAATCGGAAGAAACATTTAACGCGGAGGACGCCGGAGAGCGCGGAGCCTGACGTGACTGGGAGGAAGTGGCACGGGTCCCGATCCGTGAGGGAGGTTTTGCCGTGTGCGTGTAGCCTCGTTTGAGGGCGCAGCCCGAAAACGGGGCTACAAGACACCGCGCTTTCGCCTGCGGCTCAAACGCGTATTGGTACTCCCCGGGGCGGGCCAGCCGCTGAAGTGGTGCGCGTTTTAGAATTCACTGCGCAGGCCTCTGCGGTGGTGGAACCCGACCTCCGGGCGGGTTTTGTTGCGAGAGCCGGCACCCAGCGCGCCCGGCTGGTCCGTCGTAGCCTTGGCGAAGTCGGAAGGTCGCGCTCCACCTCCGATACCGTTCATCTGAATGGTGCGCGCACGCATGATCTGATGAGGCGCTTGACACATCTGCTATAAGTTGGGCGCCACATACCGATGTTAAAGTCCACTCAACTCCGCCATTCACTGCCCTCGTGGCCCTTGCGCTTCGTCGCGCTGGGCTGCGCGCTGCTGGTGGGACTGCTTTCGTTCGCGGCGGTGTCGCCGGAGATTCATGCGGCGTTGCATGGGGAAACTGCGGAGTCATGCCGGCATGCGCCGAATCCAGCGGAGCCTGATCGCTCGTGCGCGGTTACTCTTTTTAGTCAGGGTATTGAATCCGGTTTTACGTTGGCGGTGGTGCTGTCGGCACCCGAGCCGGTGATCACGGAGGTGATTGCCCTGGCTGATCAGGTGGCTCGCGCCGCGCGCGCGCCACAGTTACCGCCCGGGTGCGGTCCGCCAATTAGCTGAGTCATCGACGGTCCGTCGCGTCCGCCTGTGTTCAGGCCGGGCGTTTTCCTCCTCTGCCGGAGCATCGTGCGCGGTCGCGCACGTGGCCGGCTATGCCTCAACCCTGACTCAGCATGAAATCATTTTTCCCGATCATCTCTCTTTCCCTCGCTCTCGCCGCTACGGCCCGGGCTCAAACCAACGTTCCCGTTGATCCGCCACCAACGGACGAAATCACGCATCTCGAAAAGCTCGTCGTCACAGGCAGCCCACTGGCACGGGCACCGGACGAAATATCGTCGCCCACCTCGGTCGTAGCCAGGGCTACTTTGACTCAGCGTCTTCGGCCAACGCTCGGTGAAACTCTCGCTGGCCTGCCCGGCGTCGATTCCACTTATTTCGGTCCCGGTGCCAGCCGGCCAATCATTCGCGGTCTGGGCGGCGACCGCATCCGCGTGCTCACTGGTGGGGTCGGCACCATCGACGCGTCAGTGATCAGTCCCGACCACGCGGTCAGTCTCGATCCGTTGCTGATTGATCGCGTTGAAATTGTGCGCGGACCGGCCTCACTGCTCTACGGTGGTGGCGCCATCGGCGGGGTCGTCAATATCATCGACGGTCGGATTCCCGAAACGTTGCCCGTTGCTCCGGTCATCGGTCGATTCGAAGTGCGTGGTAATTCCAGCGCGGACGAACGCGCCGGGGCCGGCGTGCTTACGGGCGCGGCGGGGAAGTTCGCGTGGCGGCTCGACGGATTCCGCCGCCAGACCGACGACGTGAAAATCCCCGGCATCGGGCCGACGCCCGCGCTCGCGCAGGAAATGATCGCCAACGGCGAAACCGTTTCCAAGGGCACACTGATCAACAGCGCGACCAAGACCAGCGGCGGTTCGGCCGGCCTGAACTACATCGGCGAAGCCGGTCACTTCGGCATTTCCTACAACGGATTTGATTCGCTCTACGGCACCGTGGCCGAGCAGGAAGTGACGATCAAGCTGCGCCAGCGTCGCTGGGATTTGCACGGCGAATGGTTGAAACCGGTCGGATTGCTGCGCGCCGCGAAATTTAATTTCGGCCACGCGGACTACCAGCACGACGAGTTGGAAGGCGCGGCACTCGGCACCCGTTTCACGAACCAAGGCTACGAAGGACGCCTGGAGCTGTTGCACGAAAAACTCGGGGCTTTCGAGGGCGCGCTCGGCTTCCAATCCACGCGCAGTGATTTCGCGGCGATCGGGGAGGAGGCGTTTCTGCCGCCGACAGTCACGCAGGGCAACGCCGTGTTCCTGTACGAGGAAGCGGCGAGCGGACCCGTCACGTGGCAGTTCGGCGCGCGCGCCGAGCGGCAGACGATCACGCCCGAGGCTGGCAGCGGTTTCGACCGGCGCAGCCACTCGCTCGCCACCTTCACCGGCGGCGCGGTGTGGAAGCTGAACGCCGATTACGCGCTCGCCGTTTCGCTGTCCGCCAACGAACGCGCGCCCAACGCGCAGGAACTTTTCGCCGATGGTCCGCACGTCGGTACCGGCTCTTACGAGGTCGGTGATGCGGCGCTCGGCACGGAGAAATCCGTCGGCATCGATGTGAGTTTGCGCAAAAGAAAAGGCTTCGTCACCGGCGAGCTCAGTCTCTTCGTGAACCAGTTCAACGGCTACATTTTCGAGCAGGACACCGGGGTGCTTGATCCCGACGCCGGCCTGCCGGTCTTCGCCTACGTGCAGCGCGACGCGAAGCTCTACGGTGGGGAAGTCGAACTCACGTTTCATCTCCACGAATCGAAAACCATGAACGCCGATTTGCGGTTTTTCGCTGATACCGTGCGCGCGACCAACACGACTGACGGCACGCCCTTGCCCCGCATCACGCCCGTGCGCTTCGGCGCCGCCTTCGACTGGCGCACCGGCCCGTGGTCATTCAGCGCGGAACTTCGCCACGTCGCTAACCAACGACGCATCGCCCCGATCGAGACCGCGACCGCCGGCTATGAGTTGCTGAGTCTCGGCGCCTCGTGGCGCTTCGACCTCGGGCAGAGCAAAGGCGAGATTTTCGTCCGAGGCTCGAATCTCCTCAACCAGACCGCGCGCGTGCACGCCTCGTTTCTCAAGGACCTCGCGCCGTTGCCTGGCCGCGACGTGTCGCTCGGCGTGCGGTTTAATTTCTGAGGCACTTGACAGCTTTGCTACACTCTCGACCGATGCCACTCGCTCAACCTAGTTTGATCACTCGCGCCACCGCTCTTTTTGCGGTGGCCTTAGTGCTGGCGTTGACCGTGCTGGCGGCGAGTCCCTCATTGCATGCCTGGCTGCACGGGCACAGCGAGTCGGCAGCCCCGGCCGAGCACGAGCACGAGCATGAGCACGAGCATGGAGCGCCCGTCGGTTCTGATGATCACGTTTGCGCCGTGACTCTTTTTGCCCACGGCGTGGAAGCGTTGCTGGTGTTTTTCCTATTGGTGCTGGTGCGGCCTCTGGTCCGCAGCACCGTGTGGCGTGCGCGTGATTGGTTGGTGGCCGCGTACCCCCGCTACTGGCTCGTGCCATCGCACGCGCCTCCGTTGGTCTGAGTTGATCCGTCAGTGTTGGGTTGGCGTACCGTACTGGACACGGCGCGCACCCGTTTCTCCTGTCGGGCTGTGCCATGTCCGCGCGCACCCGTCTCCCTCAACTTCGTTCCCTCATGTCTCATCGTTTTCTTTCACTCCTCTCTTTACTCGCACTCACGGTCACGGCCGCGCGGGCTCACGATCCATCGGCCAGCGATGTCCACAAGCTGGATACCTTCGTCACCACGGGCACGCGCACCGAGCGCGCCCAGTCCAACGTTCCGGTCAAGACCGATGTCTTTCTCGCCAGTGAGATCGAGGTTTTTGGCGGAGTCACGCTGGCGGACAGCCTGCGGCTCATCCCGAGCGCGCGCTTCGAGTCCGACTGCCAGAACTGCGGGCTCAATCAGATCCAGCTTCTCGGGCTCAGCACCGATTACACCGCCATCCTCTTCGACGGCGCGCCGCTCTATTCCGGTCTCGCCAAGATTTATGGCGCTTCACTTTTCCCCACGATTTTCGTGGACCACATTGAAGTTGTGAAGGGTGGCAGCTCCGTGCTCTACGGTGCGGAAGCCATCGCCGGCGTCGTCAATCTCGTCACGATAAAACCGGTGCGCGCTTCCTCGCGCGTGGAAACCACCCTGAGCCAACTGGCCGGTGAGGCCCGCGACTTTGAATTCGCCGCCCGCACCAGTCAGGTCAGCGCCGACGGCCACACGGCCGCCACCGCTTACGCGTTTTATCAAGACCGTCAGGGCCTCGATCTCACGACCGATGGGTTTACCGAATTGCCGCAGTTTAAAAACAAGGTGGCCGGCCTCCAGCTCTTTCACACACTGCGCGAGGACAGTGAACTCCGCGCCACCTACCAATACCTCGATGAAACCCATCGCGGCGGCGATCAGCTTGATTTGCCCGAGGAACAGGCTCGCGTGGCCGAGTCCCTTGCTCACCGCATCCACACGTTGGGTCTCGGCTGGGAACAGCGGGTCAATCCCGATCTCACGTTCCAGTTGCGCGGCTCCTTCCTCTCGGTGGCGCGCAATGCCTACTACGGCGCGCGCGCCGATGCGGAGTCCCTGGCCTATGCCGAAGCCGGCCAGCCCGCGCCTGATCTTGAAACGTTTGCCTCGGCTCCCGCGAATCAGGCTGGCATCGATGCGGTAGCTCATCGCATCAGGAGTGAAACCGACAATGAGGTCTATTTTCTCGACGCCCAGTTCACGCACCGGATCGCCGACGCGCATGAATTAGTTTACGGCGCGCAACACCGCACCGAAAGACTCAGCGAACACCGCCCCTATGATCCCGCCATCGCCGATACGAACAGCCGCTTCAGTACTTGGGGCGTGTTTGTGCAGGATATCTGGACGGTCAATCCCCACCTCGAACTCGTCCCCGGCCTCCGCTTCGACCGGCACGACTATGTCAGTGGCACCATTTTCTCGCCTCGGCTCGCGCTGCGTTATCACACCGCCAACGACCTCACGGTGCGCGCATCATTCTCCACCGGTTTCAACGCTCCCGGCGCCTATAACGAGGATGCTCACATTGGCGTCAGCTCCGGTGGCGGCATCCTGCTCACTAACTCTCTTGGTCTGAAGGAGGAAAACTCGCGGACGTTCAGTCTTGGGGCCGACTGGTTGGTGCCTTCGCAGGGCCACCGCCTTGCCCTCAGCTCGACGATTCATGCGACCCGCCTACGCGACACCTTCGACATCGACGATACCGACCCGATCAACTGGCTGCGCGTCAACGGTCCTCACTCCAAAGTTTTTGTCTGGGAAAACGGCTTCGGTTGGCTCCTCGCTAAACATCTGCGGCTCGACGCCAGCGTCAGCTACATCAACGCCCGGTTCGACGAGCCGGTTGCGCGCGTCACCGGTCTCGTCACGCGCGACTTCGTCGAGCGTCCGAAGTGGACCGGTGTGGCCACGCTGGTTTATAATCTGCCCAAGCAGTGGGAGGCGCATGCGCTCGTCAACTACACGGGTTCAATGCTCGCCGTTGGCGAGGAGAGCGCCACCTTCCGCGCCAGCACTCCAACGTTTTGGGAAGTGGATCTCGGGGTCGCGCGCACGATCCGCTTCGGAGAAAAAGGTCCGTATCTGAAAATCGGCGTCGGCGTCCGCAACCTCTTCGATCAACGCCAGCGCGACATCTTCAACAACGGCGAGGATCGCGACCCCACGTACCTCTACGGCCCCGTGCGTCCGCGCACCCTCTACGTCAACGCCGGCTTCGCGTTCTGAGCCCTCGCCGGGCTTCCCTCATTTTTCGCCAGCAATCTATCCATTCATGAAAACCAAGCACCTCGTCCTCACCTTCCTCGCGCTCGCGGCCACCTTCGCCCGTGCCCAAACAGCTCCAGTCATTCCGGCCGCTCCGCCGGATGATAAAACCATCATTCTCGAAAAATACCTCGTCGTCGGCCAGCCGATCGAGGGCTACCGCGCCACCGACGCGCTCACCGGCACCAAGAGCGGGGCGGATTTGCGCGATCTGCCGCTGTCTCTCGCGGTCGTCCCACGCGAACTCATCGAGGATCGCCAGCTCACCTACCTCGGCGAAGCGCTCGACAACGTCTCCGGCGCGCAGCGCAAGCTCGGCTACGGCGGCACGCAAAATTTCGGCGCGATCATTCGCGGCTTCGATTCGGGCTTCATCACCTTGCGCAATGGCTTTCGCGATTTCGGTTTCTACACGCTACGCGACTCCGCCAACGTCGAACGTTTCGAAGTCCTCAAGGGGCCTGGCTCGATTCTCTATGGCGCGCTCCAGCCCGGCGGCATCACCAACACGCTTTCCAAGCAGCCTCTTGCGCGCCAGCAATCGCGTGTCACCGCCATCGTGGGTGATAACGATTACTACCGCGGCGAACTCGACACCGGCGGCCCGCTCTCCGACCACGTCTTCTACCGCCTCAACACCGCCTACGAAAACGCCGGCAGCTTCCGCGACCGCGTGAAAAATGAAAGCGAGTTTCTCGCCCCCGTCTTCACCTGGGCGCTGAGCGACCGCACCCGCTGGACCGTCGAGGTCGAATACAAGCACACCAACTTCACCTGGGATCTCGGCCTGCCGCCCAATCCCACCGTCCTGACGCTGCCGATCAGCCGCTTCCTCGGCGAGCCCGACGCGAAGAACGATGTGACCTCGCTCTTCGTCTCCTCCATTCTTGAACACCGCCTGAACGCCCAGTGGACGCTGCGCCAGAACATCGGGCTCGCCCGTACGCAGGGCGACTACGAGCTCCGCTCCGCCTATGCGATTGCTGCCGACAACCGCACCGCAAACCGCGTGGCCTACAGCACCACTGAGTGGTCGGACAATCTCAACCTCCAGCACGAACTCGTCGGCCGCTTCGACGGGCTCGGGGTCAAGCATCAGCTCGTGGCCGGCGTGGAAGTCTATCGCTCGCGTGATGCCTACGATTTCATTTACGGCGATCTCGCCAACCTCGACATCCTGAATCCCGTCTATGGCGCGCAACCCACGGACAAATTTCCGCTCTTCGGCGACGACACGACGAACGATGTGCTCGGCCTCTACGTGCAGGACCTCGTCGCCGTGCGCGATAACGTGAAGCTGCTCTTCGGCGCGCGTTACGACACCGTCCACCACGACAAATACGACCGCCTCGACCAGTCGCAAACGCGCCTCAGCTCGGATTCCGCCGTGAGCCCGCAGGCCGGTTTGGTTTTTCAACCCACCGCCACCACCAGCCTCTACGCCAGCTACAGCACGTCTTTCTCCGCGATTAACAGCGGGAGGAAATCAGACGGCACCTCCCTTGATCCCGAGAAGGGCCAGCAGTTCGAGACCGGCGTGAAACAGGAATTCCTCGGCGGAAAACTCAACACCACGCTCGCCGCCTACTGGATCGCAAAGCAAAACGTCAGCACTCCGGATCCGGCCAACACCGCTTTTCGCGTGCAGACCGGCGAGCAGAAAAGCAACGGCCTCGAACTCGATGTGGCCGGCTCCCTGTTGCCCGGCTGGGACGTGATTGCCAACGGAGCCTATGACGACGCCTTCGTCAGCAAAGACAACCGGTTCGCCGTTGGCTCGCTCTTGCGTGGCGCCCCCAAGTGGAGCGGCAGCGTGTGGTCGAAATATATAATCCAATCCGGCGCGGCCAAAGGCCTGTCGCTCGGCTTCGGCGTTTACAGCGCCTCGAAGCGGAAGGTGGCCCTGCCAAATCCGGTGTGGTGGATTCCCTCCTACACGCGGCTCGATGCGATGGTCAGCTACGCGCGCGACCGCTGGTCCGTGCAGCTCAACGTCAAGAACTTGGCCGATGATCGCATCTATAATGTCACCGGCACCGGCCTAATGCCCCAAGAGCCGCGCACCTGGCTGGTCAGCAGCCGCTACTCGTTCTAACCGCCCGCCGCGCCCCCGCCATGATCTGGACCATCGCCCGCCACGAAATCCGGCACCTGCGCCGCGACGGCCGCCTTCGCGCGGCCGGGTGGCTCGGGCTTGGCCTGCTCGCAGGTCTCGTCCTGCTCGGCTGGCAGACGTGGCGGCGCGATCTGCGCGAACGCGCGAGTTTCGAAACTGCCGCCCGCGAACAATGGGACCATCAGGGGGAAAAGCATCCGCACCGTGCTGCCCACTTCGGTTTTTATCTGACGAAACCGGAGTTGCCCCTCGCCCTCGTTGACTCGGGTCTCAAACCCGCGACCGGTCAGGTGCTCTGGCTGGAAGCACATGAACGCAGCGCCTTCACGTACTCACCCGTTGAGGACGCTGGTGCGGCCGCCATCCTCGGTCTCACGAATGGGGCGGAAGTACTTCAACTCCTCGGCGCTCTGCTCATCGTACTCACCGCCTACGGTAGCATCGCCCGCGAACGCGAGGACGGCACGCTGCGTCTCCTCCTCGCACAAGGCGTGCCGCCCCTCCGCTGGTTTGCCGGTAAATGCCTCGGCCTCGCCTTTGCGCTCACCGCCCTCGCCACTCCCGTAGCCCTCGGTCTGCTCGCACTCTGCATCGCCGCGCAGCCCGGCGGCTTCACGAGCGATGTCGCGTGGCGCGCACTCACGCTCGGCGCGGGCCACGCGCTCTATTTCGCCGCGTGGCTCGCCGGTGCCGTCGCCGTCTCTGCGTGGTCGCGCAGCGCCCGCGGCGCGCTCGCAACTTTGCTCGCGCTCTGGGTCGCCGGTGGCGTCCTCGCCCCGCGCCTCGCGTCGACTCTCGCCTCCTCGTTCGCCCCCGTGCCCACGCTCGCCGAATTCCGCGCCGCCCAGGGGAAAGATTTCAACCAAGGCTTCGATGGCGAGCCCGGCTGGGACGCTCGTCTCGCCGCGCTCGAAAAAAGCACGTTCGCAAAATACGGCGTGGAAAAACTCGACGACGTGCCCGTCGGTTTCTCCGGCCTGCGGTTGCAGATGATGGACGCTTGGAGCGAACGCATCAGCGACCGCCAGCAGCAACACCTCGAAGAAATCTACACCGCGCAAACCCGCTGGCACCTCGCCACCGCCGCGCTCGGGCCGTTCGTGGCGATGCGCGCGTTTTCGCAGGGACTCGCCGGCATGGACTGGCCGCACTACCGCCATTTCGCCGAAGCCGCCGAAGTCTATCGCCGCAGCGTCGTCGCCTCGATGGATCAACTCCTCGAACGCAAACTCGTCGGCGACAAATGGGAGGTAAGCGTCTCGCACGAAGTTTGGTCGCGTGTTCCTCCCTTCACCTACGCCATGCCGCACGCCACATGGGCGCTCCGCGAGGCCGCGCTTCCACTCGCCCTCGTCACCGCATGGCTGGTGCTCGCGCTCACCCTCGCATGGGCCGGAGCCCGGAGGTTGTCGCCGCTATGACTCCAAACTTTTTTCGTCTCGCCCACTGGGAGTGGCGCCGCCTCGTCGCCGAGCGCACCGGCCTCGTGCTCGCCGCCGTGTGGTGCGTGCTCCTCGCCTTCGCCGCGCACCAGGGGATCACTCAAACGCGCGCGCGCCACGCCGAGATCGCCGCCGCCCGCACCGCCAATGCGTCCTCGTGGACCACCAAGCGCGCTCTTCTCATCGAAATCGAGGCGGGCCGCGCGCAGCCCGAAACTTACGGCGATCCGCGCAGCCCCACTCACAGCATCATGGGCGGTCGTGCCGACAATCCCATCGTGCTCGAGCCCGCGCCGCTCTCCGCGCTCGCGGCCGGCCCCGGCGACCTCGCGCCGTCCATCCGTCCCGTCGGCATGATCACGAAGGTTTTTCTCCCCGCGCAAAGCATCGACAATCCCGCCAACCGCCTCGCCGGCCCCCTCGATTTCAACTTCGTCGTGGCCGCGCTGCTCCCGCTCTTCGTGCTCGCTCTCGGCTTCGACGTCCTCGCTCGCGAACGCGAGGCGCGCACCATGCCGCTGCTCGCCAGCCAGCCAGTCGCCCTCGGCCGCATCGTCGCCGCGCGCTTCGCCGTGCATTTTATTTTGCTCTGGCTGCCGCTCGCCGTCGCCGCCGTTTTCACCATCGCCGTATCCCAAGCGCCCGCCGCCCCGCTCGCTCCCGCGCTCGGTGAACTCGCCGTCTGGCTCGCGCTCGCCGCCGCTTACCTCGTCTTCTGGCAGGCGCTCACCGCGTGGGCGAATTTCCACGCATGGCCGGCCGCCACCAACGCCCTCATCCTCAGTGGCGCGTGGCTCGCCGCCGTTCTTCTCATCCCGACGCTCGTGCAAACCCTCGTGCAGACGGTCGCCCCGCCGCCCGACCGCCGTGCCTTCGTCCTCGAAACGCGCGCCATCGAGACGGACCTCTTCACCCGCGCCGACGCGATCCGTGACGCCTATTACGCCGAGAATCCCGCGCGGCGCCCCACGATCGCGCTGAACGAATACGACACCTACTTCGTCGGAAATCTCTACCCGCGGGCTCTTGCTGCCGATGCGGCGCTCGCCCCCACGCTCCACCGCCTCGCCACCGCCCGCGCTGCGCAAGCCACGTGGTGGCACCGCCTCGCGTGGCTCTCGCCCACGCTCGCCCTCCGCCTCGCCACCGAACAACTCGCCGGCGCCACGCCTGCGCAACAAGGCCGCCTCATCGACCACGCCCGCGCCTTCCAGCAACTCTGGCGCGCCCACTTCGACCTGAAACTTTTCTCGATGCGCCCGCTCACGCTCGCCGACTACGACGGCAAACCCGAACCGACACCGGTGCATCTCACCTTAACCGAGCGCGCCGCCGCCGCATTCCCTGCCATCGTCGCACTCTTCGCCGCCTCATTTTTGGCGATTTCGACCGTCTGCCGTCGGTCATTTTTTTCCTGATATGCTCACTACCGAAAATCTCACCAAGCGTTTCGCCGGCAACGTCGCCGTGGACAATCTTTCCCTCACCGTCGCGCCGGGCGAACTCTTCGCCTTGCTCGGCCCCAACGGCGCGGGCAAGACGACCACGATCAACTGCCTGCTCGGTTTCATCCCGCCCGATTCGGGCCGCGCGCTCATCGACGGACTTGATGTTGTCACCCAGCCGCTCGAAACCAAGCGGCGCCTCGCCTACATCCCGGAGCAGGTGAATCTCTACGGCTATTTCAGCGGCGTGGAAAATCTCGCCTACTTCAGCGAACTTGCCGGCCATCATTATGCGAACGCCGAGCTCCGGCGCTTTCTCGCCGAGTCCGGCTTGCAGAAGGAAGCGCATGATCGCCGCGTCAGCGGTTACTCGAAAGGCATGCGACAAAAAGTTGGCATTGCCATCGCGCTTGCCAAACAGGCGAAAGCCCTGCTGCTCGACGAACCGACGAGCGGCCTCGATCCGAGCGCGAGCCATGAGTTCAGCCAGCTCCTCCGCCAACTCCGGGAGCGAGGCGTCGCGATCCTGATGGCCACGCACGACCTCTTCCGCGCGAAGGAAGACGCCACCCGTGTCGGCATCATGCGCCACGGTAAACTCGCCCACACTCTCACCGCCGCCGAACTCAGCCACACCGGTCTCGAAAAACTCTACCTGGAAACAATGCGCGCCTGACCCTGCCGGAGGGCTGCATAGCCAAGATCAATTTTACGCACGATAGGCAATGACCATGACCGACGAAACCATTCCCACTACCTACGCCAGCCTTGCTGGAGACGCGGCGCCCTCGCCGCGTTTGCGCGTCCCACCGCGCCGAGGACGGCGCGGCTCCATTCGACGCCAAACCCAAAGACCCTGTGGCTTCACCCGTTATGAACGGGAAGGGAAGGGGCGCTACGTCAAAACGTCTGGCGATCCCGCCGCCCCGCAAATAATCACGCCGCAATGAATTTTGATCGCCGCAATTTCCTGGGTGCCTTGGGTCTGCTGCTGGCGGGCTGCGCGACCGAACGCCGGCCAGCCTTGGTTCTGGTGCCCGCGCCTCAGCCTCCACAAATCCCTCCGACTGAGGTGAAGCCGCTGCCTTTGCCGCCCGTTTTGCCCGCGCTCGTTTCCGTGGTGAACGCGACCCGCCTGTTGCTCGTCGTGCCCGGGCGCTGGCAAATCATCGTGGGTCACCACAGTGGCATTGGCACCGGAAATGCCGCCATCTACGACCGCGCCCACCGCCTGCGCGGGATGGAACACGGACTGGCTTATCATTTCGTCATCGGTAACGGCACCAAGTCCGGCGACGGCGAAATCGAGCTTGGCGGTCGCTGGCTGAAGCAACTCCCGGGCGGCCACGTGCGCAATGAGCACGTCAACCAGATCGGCATCGGGATCTGTTGCGTGGGTAATTTCGAAGAAACCACGCCGACGCCAGCACAGCTTCGCTCGTTCACCGCGCTCGTCGAGTGTCTCAAGCGCGACGTGCTGAAAACGCCCGTCCGCTTCGCCGTGCATCGCGAGATCGACCCTGGCCGCACCGTTTGCCCCGGCAGACATTTCCCCGTCGCCGCACTGCGCCAGCGTCTTGGCTGAGGCCGAGTTTCCCTTCCTGTCCCCCACCTAAAGAAAAATTAAAAATTCCCATGAATACCACCACGGCTACCATTCCTGTCACCGTCCTCACCGGCTTTCTCGGCTCCGGCAAGACCACGCTCCTCAACCGCATCTTGACTGAAAACCACGGCAAGAAAATCGCTGTCATCGAAAATGAATTCGGCGAGGTCGGCATCGACCACCAGCTCGTCATCCAGGCTGACGAGGAGTTGTTTGAGATGAACAACGGCTGCATCTGCTGCACCGTGCGTGGCGATCTGCTGCGGATTCTCACGCGCCTCGCCCAGCGCAAGGAACCGCTCGATGCCGTGCTCATCGAAACCACCGGCCTCGCCGATCCCGGCCCGGTCGCACAGACGTTCTTCACCGATCCGGACATCCGTGAAAAATACCGGCTCGATGCCATCGTGACCCTCGTGGACGCCAAACATATTTCCCTCCACCTCGGCGACAGCGACGAAGCCCGCGAGCAGGTGGCTTTTGCGGACGTCATCGTGATCAACAAGGTGGACCTCGTGGACCCGGAGAGCCTCGATGCCTTGGAGGCGCGGCTGCGCAAGATGAATATCGCCGCCAAGATTTACCGCGCGATGGAGGCCGACGTGGCACTCGACCGGGTGCTCAACATCGGCGGTTTCAACCTCAGTCGCGCCACCGAGATGGACCCAAAATTCCTCGAGCCGGAGTATCCGTTCGAGTGGGCGGGCGTGTACCAGCTGCCGGTCGGCGGAGCGCAGTTGGTCATCAACGAAGGCCCGGACCCGCAGATGGACATCGCGCTGCTTCCGCTCAAGGGAATAACCGAAACCGATCTCGCCGCCGCCCGTGAAGCCGCCGTGCGCGTTTTCTCGGAATGGGAGATTCCCCTGCGCCCCGGTTCGGGCGTGCTGCCGGGGCTGCAGTTGCAACGGTTGCAGTTCCCCTCTTTCCCCGCGATTTTCCCATTGAGCCTCGCACACGCCGGTCTTTATGCGCTCTTCAGTCAGCACCACCCGGACGAATTCAATGCCGCGCTGCAGGTCGCGGGCGAGGGGCTCGCGCCGGTCTGGTCACATGCCTTCGCCCCCGATCACGAGCACGACGAGGAAATCACTTCCGTCGGCGTGACACTCGGCGGAGACATGGACGGCAAAAAACTCAACGAGTGGATCAGCGAACTTCTCCGCACGAAGGGCAACGACATCTTCCGTTGCAAGGGAGTGCTCGCCATCCGCGGCACGGACAAGCGCCTCGTGTTTCAAGGCGTGCACATGCTGTTCGACGCCAAGATCGACCGCCCGTGGGGCAAAGACCCGCGCCAAAACACATTCGTCTTCATTGGTCGCCACCTCGACCGCTCGGCCCTGATCGCCGGGTTCAAGTCCTGTCTGCTCGTCTGAGCGCCATCGGCCACGACCGTAGCCTTGGCCGCGTGACGGGCGCGCCTAGAGCGCAGCCTTTCTTTTCGCCGAACTAAAACACACTGATTTTACGTAATCCATGAAAACACTTCTGACTAAACCAAACCGCCTCCACTCCATAATACCATGAACCAAACCTTCCTCTACACGCTTGCGACCACGGGCTTCAGCGTGGCGTTTCTCCACGCCGCGATTCCTACGCACTGGCTGCCGTTCGTCGTCATCGGCCGCGCGCGCGGCTGGTCTCACCGGCGAACGCTCTGGGCTGTCGCGTTCGCTGGTGGCGGACATATTCTCGCCACGACGGCGCTCGGGGTCGGGGTCGCGTGGTTTGGGTTCGAGTTAAGCGAGCGCTTTGACCACGCCTTTCATTGGGTCGTGGCGGCGATTCTGGTCTGTCTCGGCTTGTGGCTGGCGTTCCGCGAGCCGCACGGCACGGGGTGCAATCACTGCCAAGGACACCCGGAAAAACTTTTGCCCGATGCCACGGACAAGGCGGCGTTGTGGGGACTATTTCTCACGCTCACGTTATCGCCGTGCGAACTATTTTTGCCGGTGTATCTCACCGCCGTGCCCTATGGCTGGCTCGGCATTGCTTGGTTGAGTGCCGTGCTGGCGGTGGCGACGCTCGGTGGCATGCTTACCCTCACTTGGCTCACCCTGCACGGGGTGCAGCGTCTGCGCTGGAGTTGGCTGGTGAAGCTCGACGAACGCCTCATTGGCGGCATGCTCTGCCTCCTCGGTGTGGCGACCGTCGTCATCCCGCACTAATTTCGAGAATTCTCAAATTGATGAAATCACTTCACTCCATCACTCTACTTATTTTTATCGCCTTGCTCGACATCGGCTGTGCCAAGAAAACAGCCGAGACTCCGGCGGCTCCATCCGCCAGACACGTGCACAAAGCACCGAACGGCGGCACGCTCGTTGAACTGGGCAAACACCAATTCAACCTGGAGTTTCTGTTCGATGAGACACGCGGCGTGTTGCAGGCTTGGGTGCTGAATGCCCACGCCGAGCGTCCTGTGCGGGGCGCGCTGGCGGGTTTCGAGGTGGTGGCCCGGGCGGACGGGCAGACCTATCAACTGCAGTTCAAGGCGACCGACAATCCCCTGACCGGGGAGACGGTAGGAAACACCTCGCTGTTTGAAGCCCCCGCCGAATGGCTGACGGCGGCGAAGTCATTCGAAGGAGAGTTGATGGAAATTTCAATCCAGGGCACGCGGTTCGTTGATATCGTTTTTAATTTCTCGGTAACAAGCACAAGCACGAGCGTGCCGGACAGAAACCACATCAAGTCGTAAGTCTGGCGGCGGTGGTCTCCGCTCGGCTGCTTTAATTCTCCACCATGACCGCAGATGAATAATCGCTCTCTTCAGTGGTGGCCGCAAACCGGCTTAAATAGTCTTGGTGGCGTGCCAGCTTCGTCGCATCTTCCGCCGCATTGTTGTCATTCTGCTCCTCGTGTTGCTCGCTGCGTGCCTGTTGCTGGCCGGATTTTGGCTCCTGGAGACGCTAATTTCTGACTCCGCCACCCGGCTCGCTTTCCAGATCCGCAACGAGACGTTTTTCTTGCACCTTTCGCGCGAATCTAAGCGCACGTTTGCCCACTACCCCAGAGCCTGGCCCGCCGGGCTCTGGGGTGACTATCGGGTCGGAAATCATCAGTACGCTGCTCGATTCTCCGGGAAAGCGCGGCCTCGCCATCGCCCGAGCCTACGACGGCACGACTCGGAGTCACACCAACTTCCATCTGAATTGTATGAAGGTTCCCCAAGACCGCATCGTCCGTCACCGCAAAGGCGAACCTACGCTTGCGACTTTGGAAAAACGCGCGAGTGCGATTCTGCGGACGGAGCTGAAATGAGCGCCGCACTCCAGGCTTCAACGAAACGTACCGGTGGATGTTATTTCTTTGATGCGTCGCCGTACTGTTTCATTGGTCCTTTTCGCGTTGCTGTGGGTAAACGTGTTCGCGCGGCGTGCGGCTGAATTTCTGAAACTCCCTGTCATGGGATGGAGCGGCTTGAGCCCAAGATGCTGGGTGCGCCGGCGTCGGGCGCATCGCGTTGGGTCAACGTGTTCCACCCAGTTAGGCCGATAATTTCGTCTCAGTCTTCCGTCGTCAGAACCGTCGGGTGTCGCTGAGGCGCACGGTGCGCCGCTCGGCGGGGTGGGAATGGATGTCGTCTACTCCGCCCGCTGGCTCGCCGGACAGTCGGGACGTATAGAAATAAGCGATGTCGGGATTCGCTCGGTCGAGGAGGCTCAGCACGTCGACGGCCAATTCCCCTTCGCGACTGCGCCAGCCGGTGCGGAGGTTGAGTGTGATCGACGAGGGCGCGCGGACGGATTTGTCCTCGATGATCGGCTGCGCACCGAAATAGCGGGTGCGCAGACTGCCGAAAAATCCTCGCGGCAAAGCAATCGTGGCTCCGGCGGTGATGACGGTGGCGATGGAGTTCGCGATGTAGTCCGCTCCGGCGGGCTCGTCCCGATAGAGGCCGTGGCTGAACGCGAGATCGGCATCGAGCGCGAGCCAAGGCACCGGACGGTAGATGTTCGCGAATTCCACGCCGTAGCGACGGGACCAGTGTGGACGGAGAGAGCGGAGAGGAACGCTGTAACACCCCACGGAAAGTGAAAAAATGAGTTCTGTTGTCTCACCCTAGCAACCGCCGGTAAACCACACCGAGCGCGCTGCAACCGAGGATCACGGCGATAACATTCCATTTTCGCCATTGCAGGCCGGCAAAGGCACTCACGCTTAGCGCGACGGCGAACCAGTCGATGGGACCGCCCTTCGGCCACAACACGCCGAGCGCAAACCAAACCGCGAGATTAAGAATGACGCCGACCACGGCGGCGGTGATCGCCGAGAGCGCGCAGCCTAATAATTTCGCGCCGCGCAATGCCTCGATGTACGGCGCACCGGTGAAGATAAATAAAAAGCTCGGAATGAAGGTACACCACAGGGTCATCGCCGAGCCGAGCGTCGCCGCCACGAGCGGACTGAAGGGCGCGGGCTGATTCCACGCGCCGAGGAAGCCCACGTATTGCAGCACGAGGATGAGCGGCCCCGGGGTCGTTTCGGCGAGACCAAGCCCGTCCAGCATTTGCGACGCGGTGAGCCAGCCGTGGGTTTCCACCGCCTGTTGCGCGACGTAAGGCAGCACCGCGTACGCGCCGCCAAAGGTCACGACTGCGGCCTTGGAGAAAAACAAGCCTTCTTGCGTGAGCACATGTTGCGGTCCGAAAATAAACCACGCCGCCACGACCGGCAGTGCCCAGATCACCGACCAGAAAATCGCCGTGCGAAAGGTGGCGAAGATCGAGGGATGAGCGGATGCCGCCGCATCGTCATCCACCGCCGTGCCGCCGCTGGATTTGCCGTGGCCCTGCACGACGTTGAAAACCGCCGGCCACCAAAGCCCCCCGGCGAGACCGATCAGTCCCGCCGCAGCGATGATGAGTGGGAACGGCAGGTGAAGAAAATAGATGCTCACGAACGCCGCCGCGGCGATGGACCACATCGCGGAGTTTTTCAGCGCCTTGCCGCCGATGCGGATCACGGCATGTGCGACCAAGCCCATCACTGCCGGCTTGAGCCCATAGATGGCTGCGGCAATCCACGGCACTTGTTCATAAGCCACGGCCACCCACGACAGCAACCAGAGCAGGAGCGCGCCCGGCAGCACGAACAAGGCTCCCGCGACGATCCCGCCCCACCGGCCATGAAACAGCCAGCCGATGTAGACCGAGAGTTGCTGCGCTTCGGGGCCGGGGAGCAGCATGCAATAATTCAACGCGTGGAGAAACCGCGACTCGCTCACCCAGCGCCGGCGCTCGACGAGTTCGGTGTGCATGAGAGCGATCTGCCCGGTTGGTCCGCCGAAACTCAGCAGCCCGATCTTCCACCAGACTTTCAACGCCTCGTTGAAAGTCGGTTTGGTGGGAGCGAGCGGAGATTCCATGCAAGGTGGTAGCCGTCGAGGGAAAGAACAGGCAAGAGGAATTCCGAGCGTGATGAAGCAATTCAACCACGGATTGCTCCGATGGCACGGATTGAATCAAAGGCATTTTTTGCCAGTTGCAGATCGTAGTGACGCGATGAGCGAAAGTGCATAGCTCAGAAATTTCAGCAGGTCGGCGGTGGACATCGACGAGGGCGTGCGTTGTAGTGTTCGCCTCTTTTCGATGCTCATCGCCCTTAACAAACCCTACGGCGTTCTCTCGCAATTTACGCCGGAGCTGGGCTCGCAGTGGCGGACACTGGCGGATTTTGGTTTGCCGAAGAATATTTATCCGCTTGGTCGGCTGGATGCGGATTCGGAAGGGTTGTTGCTGTTGAGCGACGAAGCCGGACTGAACACGCGGTTGCTCGATCCCGAGCAGGGACATAGCCGGGAATATTGGGTGTTGGTCGAGCGCGTGCCGACCGACGACGCGCTCAAGCAGATCGCGGCTGGAGTGAAGATTGCGGGTTACCGCACGCAGCCGTGCCAGGTGCGGCGGATCGAACCGGCACCGAGCGTGGCACCGCGCGATCCGCCGGTGCGGGTTCGGAAAACGGTGACGGATTGCTGGCTGAGTTTGGAGCTGACCGAAGGCAAAAATCGCCAAGTGCGAAAGATGACGGCGGCGATCGGGCATCCGACGTTGCGTCTGCTACGCGCGCGGATCGGCGGGCTGACGCTGGAGTCGCTGGCGCTCGCGCCGGGAAAATGGCGGGTGCTGACAGAAGTAGAGCGGCGGAAAGTTTTTGCGGCGTAGTGGTCGGGAAAATCGTTCTCATAATCGTACTCCTACTCGTTCTCCTCTTTGGTTCTCAGCAGAATTTGAGCGGAGAGAACGATTAAGAGTAAGAAAACGAGAACGATTCTGGGCTCTCGGATGCGGTGAATCAGTTCAGCGGTAGGGCCGCTGCTTGCGGCGGCCGGTTGGCGGATACCCAAGGCCGGCGCATCGGCCTTCGCCAAGGCTATGGCCTGACAAGAGCACCGGCCCTACATTCGATCTCGGACCGGAGTGAACGATTCTGGCTCTCAACTCTCGTCTCTGGACTCTCGACTGGCTCGCTGGCCTCAGTCCGTCTTGAACACAAACAGCGCGCCATTTTCGGTGCCGGCGGCGAGGAGGGTGTCGTCGGGGGACCACGCGAATTTGCTGAGGGCGGAAGGCATGCGCGCTTCGGCGATCATGGGATTCTTGCGGTTGGGATCCCACAGGGTGAATACGCCATCGGTCGAGCCTGTAGCAAGACGGCCGTGGGAATTTTGAAAAGCCACGGCGCACACGCGGGCGCTGTGCGGGAGCTGCAACGGCTCGCGGCCTTCGGGTCCTTTGCCGGCGCAGTCCCACACGCAGGCGTCGCGGCCGCCGCCGGTGGCGAGCCACTTCGAATCCTGACTGAACGAGATTTCTTTTAATTTAGTTTCGTAGCCGCTCATGTGCAGCTCGAAGTCCTTCTCGGCCGGGACCCAAAGATGCACGGCGTTGTCCTGACAACCCGCGACCAACCACTTGCCGTCGGGCGACCAAGTCAGCGCGTGGATCGTGTTGCCGTAGGGAAATTCTTTGAAGGCGACGAAAGTGGTGGCGTTCCAGATACACACGCCGCCGAAGTAGGCGGCGGCGAGGAGGGGCGGGGAAGAGTTGAGAGCTGAGAGTTGAGCGTTGAGAGTTGAAACCTGAGAGACTGCGAGTGCGGTGATCGTTTTCGGTGCGTCGGGGAACGCGTGGGAAATGGAACCGTCAGGTTTCAGCGCGACGAGTTTTTTGCCGGCGGAGGCGAACAAAAGTTGAGAGCTGAGAGCTGAGAGTTGAGAGCCAGCAGTCTGCCAGACGAGATGCTCGACCCACGCGGTGCCGAGTTTGGTTTCGGTGCTTTGTTGGCCGGTCGTTGCATCCCAGAAACGCACGCAGCCGTCTTGGCCGCTGGTGGCGAGAAGAAGTTGAGATGACCCGCCTTCGCCTGGCTTCGTCGCGGCAAGGAGTTGAGAGTTGGACGTTGGCATCCACGCCAACTCATTCACGCCGTCGGTGTGGCCGGAGAGGGCGTGGCGCACCGCGCCGGTCGCGGCATCGAACAGCGTGACTGCGCCACTTTGCGACGCAGCGGCGAGCAGCGTGCCGTCGGGTGCCCACGCGAGATCGATCACGTAATCATCGAGCAGGGCGGACCAGTGTTTGGTGAGAGACATGGGGGAAAGGAGCGAGAAGCGTGAATCGAGAAGCGAGGACAAATATCAGGCAAGAGTACGACGCGAGATATTCTCGCTTCACGCTTCTCTATACTCGCTCCTTCAGCCTGCCGTCAGGCAAGCTTTGAATCCTTCGGTCAGCGCGGCGCGGTCGAGGTTCTTGCCGATGAAGACGAGGGTGTTGGTGCGGTTTTCGTCGGCCTTCCACTCGCGGTCGAACTTGGCGTCGAAGAGCATGTGTACGCCTTGGAAAACCAAGCGCTTGTTGGTGCCTTTCACGCAGAGCACACCTTTCATCCGGAAGATATCTCCGCCCTTGGTCTTGAGGAGTTCGTCAATCCACTGGTTGAGTTTTTTCCCGTCGAGATTTCCCGGTGTGCTGATGCCGACCGAGGAGACATCTCCGTCGTGGGAGTGCTCGTGGCGGAAGGTTTTATCCCAGATGTAGCGGAGTAATTCACGGTCCGATGGAGCCGCGCCGCCCTCGGCGCGGTCGGAACGCGGCGAGGGCGCCGCGTCTCCAGATGAAACACGATACAAATGGGTCGGGACATCGTGGCCGGTGACGAGCAAGTAGTGGCCGGCGGTGGTGATCTTCACGGGGAAGTGGCCGTGCTCATCCTTGAGTTTCAACCGGTGCATCGTGCCGCCGGGCTCGATGGTCTCGCCGGGCAAAATGATTTTCTCCCAGTCGGAAAACGCGAGGACGGCCTGATTGATCGCCGCAGCATAATCTGGAGCCGCGCCGCCCTCGGCGCGATCGGAACGCGGCGGGGGCGCCGCGTCTCCAAGTGGCATCACGACGACGTCGATTTGGTTGTGATCGTGACCGCAGTCTTCGCCGTTCTGCTGGTCAGCAGAATGGTCGTGATCGTGGCCGGTATGATCATGACCATGACCATGACCATGACCATGGTCATGACCGTGGTGGGCGTGGCCGAGAGCGAGTTCGTAAATGCCGGCGGCGAGTTCGTAGGCGCCGGCCCACTCGAAGGGATACTCGGTTTCGAGGAATTGCGGATCGACTTCGATGGCGCGGTCGAGATTGAAGCCGCCGATGTTGATGACTTTGTCGAGGGGAAGTTCAGCGTTCTTGGTGCGGTGGATCTTCGCGACGGCGTTGACGGATTTGATGCGTTTCTCGAGGGCGTCGAGTTCGGCGGGGGTGATGAGATCGGTCTTGTTGAGCAGAATCACGTCGGCGAATCCGATTTGTTTCACGGCTTCGGGAGAGTCATTCAGGTGGAGGAGAATGTGTTTGGCGTCGACGAGCGTGACGATGGCGTCGAGGCGGAAGTTTTCCTTCATCTCCGGATCGGTGAAAAAGGTTTGGGCGACGGGTGCGGGGTTGGCGAGGCCGGTGGTCTCGATGAGAATAGCATCGAGGCGGTCCTTGCGCTTCATGAGCCGGCCGAGAATACGAAGGAGATCGCCGCGCACGGTGCAGCAGATACAGCCGTTGTTCATCTCGAAGATTTCCTCGTCGCTTTGGATGACGAGTTGGTTGTCGACGCCGACCTCGCCGAATTCATTTTCGATCACGGCGATTTTTTTGCCGTGCTGCTCGGTGAGGATGCGGTTGAGCAAAGTGGTTTTACCGGCGCCAAGAAAGCCGGTGAGGACGGTGACAGGAATGGGAGCGGTGGACATGCGGAGGAAAAAGAGTGAAGGACTGAAAAACTGAAGGGCTGAGTGAATATAGCAAAGTCGTCAACGGCGGGTTTGCAACCGGGGTGGCGGCTGGATTGGTCGCCGTGTTTGAGCCACCGGCGAAAACGCGGTTGGCGAACGAGAGGCCCCGCGTTGTCGCTGCTCCAACGCGGCTACATGGCTGATTGTCTCCCGTAGGTTGCGAGCTTGTCTCGCAACGTAGCGCGGCAAGCACGCTACCTACCTACCTCAGTTGGCGGGACGCCCGCCACTACTCCGAACCAACGATCCGTCAGGCCGGCTGGCCCTGACGATAAACATTTTTCCAGAACCAGAGCGTGCCGAGTCCGCCGCAAACGGCCGCGCCAATGAAGTTGGCGTGCGGCCCCAAACTCCAGAGCCACGCGCCGAGGAAGGAACCGCTGGTCACCACGCAATCGCGGATGAAATAGTAGGCGCCGTAGGTGCGGGCACGATATTCTGGTTTGGCTTGGGCGATGATGAGCGCTTTGCGGGCGGGTTCGCCGAATTCCTTCAGGCCGCGAACCACGAAGGCGACGGCGAGCCACGCGAAGTTGTCGGCCCAGAGGAGAGAGAGCGGGAACAGCGTGAAGAAAACAAAGGTCGCGAGGACGAAGGGGCGCTGGCCATATTTGTCGGCGAGATGCGCGACGGGAATGTAGCAGAGCATGGCGGTGATCATCTCGAGTGCGATGAGCAGGCCGAATTGTTGCGCGGTTACGCCGCCGTGATTCATCGCCCACAGAATTATGAAGGCGTAGGGAATCCGTTCGCAGAAACGGATGAGGATATCGCTGACGAGCAGCTCACGCAGAGTGGGGTTGAAGGATCGAACGATGGCGAAGAAGCCGAGGGTGGGTGGTTGGGTCGTGGGCGCGACCTTCTCGACCGGTTCGGTCATGAGCCATTGGAAGACGGCGGTGGCGACGCTGAGCGCGATGCAGCCGAAGAGCGCGTAGCGAATGCCATGTTCCCAGCCGAAGCGAGTGATGAGCCAGCCCCCGATGAGCGGACCGATCATCATGGGGATGCGGCGGACCATGGATTGCACGCCGACGCCCATGGTGTGTTGGCGTTTGTCGAGCGACGTGGCGATGACACTGAGTGTGGCTGGCAAAGACAGCGTGCTCCACGCAAGAAACAGAAACGCGCCCAGCACGAGCGCGAGCCAGTGTTGCCAGAGCAGCACGATGATGTAGCCCGCGAGCGAAAGCGCGTTGAATAACAGGAGCGAGCGGCGTTGGCCCCAGTGATCGGTGAGCCAGCCGCCGGGATAGGCGTAGACGGCGCCGAGCAAAGTTTGCAGCGCGTCGAACAAGCCGATGATGAATACGCCGGCGCCGAGAGTTTCGAGATATTTGGGGGCGAAGCCGAGCCAGAGACGTTCGCCGGTCAAGGCCAGCACGAGTGCGACCAACAGGAGCGAGGTGTCGCGCCGCAGCGCCAGAAAATCAGAGAGGCGGCGGGTGGCGGTCATGCGGGCCAGCAGTAGGTGACGCGCTGGGCGGCGTCAATCGCAGGTGCGCGTGCGGCGGATACCTCGGTGTTCCGTTGCGGCGCTGCGAGTCGGGAGTCTGGTTGTTCATGGCGCGACTGTTTCACGTGAAATCCGACTTCGTCGAAGTGCGGCGCGACTCGAGCCCAAAGCAGTCTATTAAACGACAAAGCAGCAACCGGCCAATTGTAGTTTAATAGACTACAATCGGGTTCGGGGCAGGCCGCGAGCGGTGGGGTTTAGGTTGATCGTTGAGGTTGATTGCTCCGGGCCGGTGTTAAGAAAAAATCAGGCGGTTGCCCTTCGGGCTTGCTGACTGCGGGGCAACTGCTGGCTTCTACGACATGAGCGAGCTCCCTCCATTGCCCACTGAACCAACGCTGGGTCTCTACCGTCATTACAAGGGCAACGAGTATCGCGTCCTTGGACTGGCGCGGCATACGGAGACCGAAGAAGCCGTGGTGGTTTATCAGGCATTGTACGGCGCGAAGGGGATGTGGGTGCGGCCGGTGGCGATGTTCACTGAGTCGGTCGAGATCGGCGGGCGGCGGGTGGCGCGGTTCGAGCGGATTGGGGAGTGAGATAAAAGATGAAGGGTGGTCGCCGATTTCCATATCGGCGACAGAGCGTCGGTGTGGAAACCGACGCCCACCAACTACACAATCTCTGCTGAGCGGGAATAAGTTGTACGCTGCGGTGATAATTGCTGGCCATGGATTTGGCGCGGTTTGATGGCAATCTCAGAAAACCCAAGTTTCTGCTTGCCGGATGAGGGGGGAAGGGGGATTTTCGACCCCTTACGCGGCGTTCTTTGGTCAAGCCGGTGCTGCCGCAGCACTCCCTCCGGCTTAACATGTCAGTAAACCTCAACCAATGGTTTCGCAAGAAACCCCGCCGGTAGGCGTCCGTACTGGAGTGCGGCGTGCGTCTTCGGCTCACAGTCCCATGAGTTCGTTAATGCAAGAACTGCTCGCCCAATCCTCCATCGATAAATTAATCGAAGGCGCGATGGTCCCGGGCACCATCACTGAAATCCGTCAAAACGAAGTCGTCGTCGATATCGGCGGCAAGGCGGAGGGAGTTATCCCCGCCAATGAATTCTTCGATCTCGGCGAGCTGCAAATCGGCTCCGCCATCGAAGTTCTCCTCGAGAAACTCGAGGACAAGGAAGGTAATCCGATCCTCTCCTACGAAAAAGCCCAGCAGAAGAAGAACTGGGAAAACATCCTCGCCCGTTGCGCCGAAGGCACGATCGTTTCCGGTCGCGTCAAGGGCAAGGTCAAGGGCGGTCTCCTCGTCTCCATCGGCGTCGATTCCTTCCTGCCAGCTTCGCACATCGATGTGCAACCGCCGAAGAATCTCGATCAGTACGTGGGCCAGACCTACGACTTCAAGGTTCTTAAAATCAATCACGAGCGGAAGAATATCGTGCTCTCCCGCCGCGAGCTCATCGAAGAGCAACGCCACAGCAAACGGCGCGATCTCCTCGAGAAGCTCCAGCCCGGCCAAGTCCGCAAGGGCATCGTCAAGAACATCACCGATTTCGGTGCGTTCATCGATCTCGACGGCATGGACGGCTTGCTCCACATCACCGACATGTCCTGGGGCCGCATCGGCCATCCGTCCGAAATCCTCAAGCAAGGCGAGGAAATCGAGGTCATGGTCATCGACATCAACCGCGAGAAAGAGCGCGTTTCCCTCGGTCTCAAGCAGACCAAGAACAATCCGTGGGACAACATCGACCACAAGTTCCCGGTCGGCGCGAAGGTCCACGGCAAAGTCGTCAATCTCGTGCCTTACGGCGCGTTCGTCGAACTCGAGCCCGGCGTCGAAGGTCTCGTCCACATCACCGAGATGTCCTGGACCAAACGCATCACCAAGCCCTCCGAGCTGCTTAAGGTCGGACAGGAATTGGACGCGGTTGTCCTCGGTATCCAGAAGGACGAACAGAAAATCTCGCTCGGTCTCCGCCAGTTGGAGCCGAACCCGTGGGATATGGTCCGCCACAATTATCCCGTCGGCGCTCGCGTCCGCGGCAAGGTTCGCAACATGACCACCTACGGTGCGTTCGTGGAACTCGAGGAAGGCATCGACGGTATGGTGCATGTCTCCGACATGTCCTGGACCCGCAAGATCAACCATCCGTCCGAAATGCTCAAGAAGGGCGACGAAGTGGACGCTATCGTCCTCGACGTCGATCCGTCGCAGCAGCGCATCAGTCTCGGGATGAAACAGCTCGCGACCGATCCGTGGACGGACATCGACAGCTTCTTCCGCACCGGCGACGTCGTGAACGGCACCATCTCCAAGATCACCAACTTCGGCGCCTTCGTGGAGCTCAAGGATGGAATCGATGGCCTCGTCCACATCTCGCAGATCCAGGAAGACCGCGTCGAGAAGATCAAGGACGTGCTCAAGCCCGGTCAGGCGGTCACCGCCCGCGTGGTTAAGATTGATCGTGATGGCCGTCGCATCGGTCTCTCGATCAAGGCTGCCAACTACTCGTCCGAGCAGCTCGCGCAGGAGACGGCTTCGTACGAGCAGTTCACCAAGAACACGAACGGCACCGACCTCACGAGCCTCGGCGATATCTTCGACGAAGCTTCAAAGAAGGAGTAAGCAGGTTCATATGGGCGGGGTGCCCTCACCCCACTCAAAGCGAAAACCCTTCAAGGCCGCGGACGAAAGTCCGCGGCCTTTTTCTTTTTGTGTCGGAGGGTAGGGCGTGACCGCTGGGCGCGCCATCTTGCGCGACGAGCGCGCCACCTGCGAATGCCTGTTTTGCCCTGTATTCGAATTTATAGGGCCGGCGCTTGCCGCCGTGCCGTCTTCCCTTGCTCGGCGCGGCCACAAGGGTCGGCCCTACGCCAAAATCCAGCGATGCTGGTCTCGCTTTTGCTGCCATTTCCAATTTTCCATTTTATCGCGTTGCTGAAATCCACGGAACTGCGAGTATGCGTTCGCACCCGGCATCGACAGCGCGAACCCCTCGCGACTGGCGGGGCCACTCCGACATGCAGGTCTCGTTCATCATCCCGCTCTATAATTGTCTGGCGCTCACGCAGGAATGTTTGCGCACGTTGCAGGCCACGTTGCCGGCCGGACTCACGCACGAAATCATTCTGGTGGACGACGGCAGCACCGACGGCACGAGGGAATGGTTGGCTGGTTTGTGGCCGTTGAAGGGTCTGCCTGGCCTCAATTATCCGGCGGTGTGCACGTCTGATCCGGCGCTCTCGCCCGTCTCGCCTTGCCGGGTTTTTCTGCATGAAAGTAATCGGGGCTTCGCGGCGACCTGTAATCGCGGCGCGGCGGAGGCGCAGGGAGAGGTTTTGTTTTTTTTGAATAACGATCTCGTTTTTCAGTCTGGCTGGTTTCAGCCCATGTTGGCCGCCTTCACTCGATTCTCACGGGCCGGACTGGTGGGCAATGTCCAGCTAAACCACGCGAGCGGAGCCATCGACCACGCGGGGGTTTTCTTCAACCATAAGGGCAAGCCGGAGCACCGCATTTCGCGGGGCTGGGCTTGGCGATCCTATCGTCCGGTCCTCGCCGTTACCGGGGCGTGCCTCGCTCTCCGGCGAGCCACTTGGAGGCAACTGGGTGGTTTTGACGTCGGCTATCACAATGGCTGTGAAGATGTGGATCTGGCCCTGCGCGCGCAGGAGACTGGTCTCACCAACTACGTGGCCTTGCCTAGCGTTGTTCGACACCACATCAGCGCCTCGATCGGTCGCAAAGCTCGAGATGAACAAAACACTGCTCGGCTGGTCTCCCGCTGGCGCACGGTCATTATCCCGCGAATCGCCCGCCATTGCAGTCGGGCTTGTCTGCAGGCTTCCTGGGACGAACCCAGGAATTTTCCTGACATTCGTCTGGTTGTGGACGCATTTTTTTATTCTGCCCGCCTGCTGCCGCTTCCCCCCGCCGCCATTATGTCCGCCGCCAATGCTTCATTGGAGCTGGAACTGGCCCGATGGGCGAATCTCCTCGCTGGCGCGCCGGACAAGCCGGTCCGCGAGCTCGCTTGGCAATTTTTTCCAAAAGTTCCCGAGAACCCACCCGTCATTTAGGTGTTCGAGCGTTCGACGCTGCGCACGACCGACTGCGGCCGGCGGTTTACGGTCAGATACATCCGGCCGATATATTCGCCGATCAGACCGAGCATCACCAACTGCGTGCCGGACAAAAGCAGCAGCGCGCCCATCAGCGATCCCCAGCCATAGGTCGGGCCTCGTCCGGTGAAATTCAGGTAGAAGACCACCCCGAGTCCGAGCAAACCCGCTACGGCCATCACCAAACCGAGCAGCGTCGCCAAGCGCAGCGGCATGACGGAAAAATTCACGAAGGTACTGACCCATAACCTCAGCAACCGGCGCAAGGTGTAGCCACTTTCCCCGGCGTGGCGTTCCTCGTGGCGCACTTCGAGCGAACCGACGTTCTGCGTCACCTGCAAAATCAAACCGTCGATGTACGGATACGGGCCCGCGTGCGCGCTGACTTCTTTCGCGATGAAGGCGCTCACACCGCGGAAACTCGACAGGTAAAAGCCGGACGGCTTATCGAGCATGTGATCAGACATGGCGTTCGTCAGCTTGCTGCCCAGATTACGCCAGAGGGAATGTTTCTTCGTGTCGTACCAACCGTAAGTAACATCCAGATTTTTTTCGCGGGCATGCTGCCAGAGGCGCACGGCTTCGGCGGGCGGGTTTTGGCCATCGTCGTCGAGGTTCACGATAAAGCTGCCGCGGGCGTGGCGGTAGCCGGTTAGCACGGCGTTGTGTTCGCCGAAATTGCGCGAGTGGTTGATGAGGATAATCGGAATCTTCGCCTCGCGCACCAACTCGCGGCAGACCGCCACGGTGTCGTCCGCGCTGCCGTCGTTCACTAAAATGAGTTCGTGTCCGCCCTCGACGTGGAGCGCTTCAATCGTTTTCACCAACGGCCGAATCGTGTTGGCGCTGTAGTAAAGAGGGATGACGAAACTGAGCGCTGGCTCGGGCGCAGGAATACTCATGGGTGGGGTGACGCGGTTTGTTTGCCGGCAACGCCGTTCAGCAGCAAGTCGCAAACCGTGTCCACCTCGGCAATTTTTAACCCGAGATGCATCGGCAGGCAAAGCACCTCGGCGCAGGCGCGCTCCGTCTCGGGTAAGGCAAGCTCCGCGACGTGGAAGGCCGGTTGGCGATGGATCGGCACGGGATAAAGGATGCCGCAGAGCACGCCCGCCTGTTCCAGCCGCGCCTTAAGTTCGTCGCGCTGCGGGGTGCGGATGGCGAATTGGTGCCAGGCGTGGGTCGTGTCGGGCGCGAGGACGGGCAGTTGAAAGGCAGAGTCGCGCAGGCGTTCAAGGTAGCGGGCCGCGAGGGTGGCACGATGGGCATTTTCCGTATCGAGCCGGACCAGACGGACGCGGAGAATCGCGGCCTGTAACTCGTCGAGCCGGCTGTTGCGCCCGTGCAGATCGCTCACGTAACGGCGGCGCCAGCCGTATTGCCGGAGCAGCCGCAGCTTTTCCCCGAGCAACGGATCGCTGCCCACCACCGCACCGCCATCGCCGAAGGCGCCGAGATTTTTTGTCGGATAAAAACTGAACGAAGCCAACTGGCCCCACGCGCCGGCATGGCGTCCGCCGACCATCGCGCCGTGGGCCTGCGCGCAGTCTTCGATCACGACGAGGTGGTGCGCGAGCGCGAGTTCCATCAAACGCGGCATGTCCGCAGCCTGGCCGTAAAGATGCACGGGCACGATGGCCTTGATGCGAGGATCGCGCTGCCGGGTGAGCAATTCCTCCACTGCGCTTGGGCTGATGAGCATCGTGGCCGGATCAATCTCGACGAAGACCGGAGTTGCTCCCGCGCTGATGATCGCGGTGGCGGTGGCGGTGACGGTGTTGGCCACGGTCAGGACTTTGTCGCCCGCGCCGATGCCGGCAGCGCGCAGAGCGAGCTCAAGCGCATCGGTGCCATTTGCCACGCCGACGCATCCGCCGACCCCGAGATAGGCGGCAAATTCCTTTTCAAAGGCTTCGGTCTCCGCGCCAAGAATGTAACTGCCGCTCTGCAGCACGCGTTGGATCGCGGCATCGATTTCGGCGGAGGCTGCGAGATAACCGGCCTTGGGATCGGCGGGAATGATTTTTGGTTTATGCGTCACGGTCAGAGATAATGCGGAAGTTCTGCGCAGGGTGGAAGTGGCACGGGTCTCCCGACCCGTGATTCCGATTCACCCGGACAGGAATGTCCGTGCCACGAAGGAGGCGGTGAATGACAGGCGGCATGATGGATTTAATCAAGGACACCGGGGTTGGCGGCGGTTTTTGAATGCATGCTCAGAGATAATGCGGCAGCTCGGCGCGGTAATATTCCACGGTGCGCTCGATCGCCTCGCGAATGCTGGTGCGGGGTTTCCAGCCGAGCTTGCGACCGATGAGCGAGTCGTCGGCGTAGAAATCCCCGATGTCGATTTTCTTCCGCTCGGCCGGATATTTTTTCACGGTGTACTTGCCGCCACCGGCGGAATCGACCACCAGCTTGGCCAGTTTTCCGAGGCTGATCTGGCCCCGGCCACCGAGATTGTAGACGGCACCGACGGCCTTGGGATGACTCGCGGCCAAAAGAAATGCTTCCACCGCGTCATCGACGTAGGTGAAGTCACGGAGTTGCCGACCACCCCACACCTCGAAGGGTTGGCCGCTGAGTACCTGATTGATCCAGATGCCGACGAAGGTTTGCCGCGCATCCTTCACGCGCATGCGCGGGCCGATCGTGTTGGTGAGCCGCAACACCGTGCTCTTGATCCCGTGTACTTCGCTGTAGAGAAGATGATATTGTTCGCCGGCGAGCTTGTTGATGCCGTTGATATCGACGGGCTGGAGCGGGTGTTTCTCGTCGACGGGCAGGTAGCGCGGCCGGCCGTAGATCTGGCGCGTACTGGCGAAGACCACGCGGATGCCGGAGTTATGTTTTCGGCAGATTTCCAAAATCGCGAGCTGCGCGCGGCAGTTGATCTCGAGGTCCGTTTCCGGCGCGGTCATCGAATCCATGTGGCTGGTCTGGCCGGCGAGATTAAAAAGAAAATCCTGATCCTTGAGCAGATGGGGCAAGGCGTGGTTGTTGCGCACATCGGAAATATTCACCTGCACGCGGCGGCTGATGTCGGCGATATTGTGCAGATTACCGCCGTATTCGGGGATCAGGCTGTCGATCAAGGTCACCTTCGCGCCCAAGCCCACGAGGGCGCGGGCGAGGTTGGAGCCGATGAAACCGAGCCCGCCGGTAATCGTCACGCGCCGACCCCGGAAATGTTTTTCGAAAGGCTTCAGGTGTTTCATGCGTGGTCCGGTTTACGGGCGACGACGAGCACCGAGCTGCCAAACGGCAGATGCCCACCCGCGTGAATCCAGATGTGTTCGCTTGCCATCATGGCGTTGAACATGGCTTCCAGCGGGGCCGGATACAAGCGCACATCGCTGGTCGGATCGGCTGGCGGGAAAATTTTCCGGCGCAGCACGGCGAGCGGGAAGGGCAGGGTGTTCCAGTAGGTGGAGGATGTCGGTGGCAGTTTCGCCGTGAGCATGAGTGTGCTGACCTCGCGGCGCGAGTCGCGCCGTAAGTTGGCGACTTGGCGGTCGTGATAGGAGAACAGCCATTGGTACGCCGGCATCATGAGCACGACGAGGCCGCCGGGTTTCAGGCAGCGGGAAAATTCCCGGAGCGCTTCCGCGGGATCTAGTACTTGGCAGAGCACCTCGCAGGAGGTGATCGCGTCGAAGCACTCGTCCGCGAAGGGCAACTGTTGGACCGAACCCACCGTGATTTCTGCCGTGGTGCGGACGCGCGCGAGT
>Ga0209591_10000993_pt1 | contig 36396 bp, 37 predicted proteins | sample MAT01_FD_187207 | JGI IMG/M metagenome (GOLD analysis project Ga0209591, IMG submission 187207) | Freshwater microbial communities from Lake Fryxell liftoff mats and glacier meltwater in Antarctica - MAT-01 (SPAdes) (version 2) | ecosystem: Environmental > Aquatic > Freshwater > Ice > Liftoff... | reverse complement strand
CGAGGCCGAATTCGGACTGGGCGGTGAAGGGGTGGCGCATGGAAAGAGCGAATGTGGCGGGGTGGAAGGGGCGTTTCTCCTCTGAAAGCACTGCCCGTGCCGGGAAGATTCGCGACCGAAATCTTCCAAAAATAATCGCGGCTCACTCGGGGAATTCTCATTCGAGCAGTTTCCCGCCGGACACTAATTACCAGGTGAAAATCATGCTGACCCTCGCACTCGTCATGGGCGGTTATGCGCTGGCGGCGGTGATTCATGTGAGCGGACCCATAGCCGTCGTCGTGGCGGGTTTGCTGATCGGCAATCATGGCCGGCAGTTCGCGATGAGCGAAAAGACGCGCCACAACCTCGATGCGTTCTGGGAGCTTCTCGATGAAATCATGAAAGCGTTGCTCTTTGTCCTCGTGGGGTTGGAAATTCTGGTGCTGACGTTCACGAAGAACCTGTTGTTCGCCGGTTTGCTGGCGATCCCAGCGATTTTGTTGGCGCGCTGGATTAGCGTAGCTCTGCCCGTGGCGGTGATTCGGCGCTGGCGCAGCTTTGCGCGCGGCGCGGTTAGGATCATGACTTGGGGTGGCTTGCGCGGCGGCCTCTCGATCGCGTTGGCGCTGTCGCTTCCCACAGGGCGCGAACGCGAGATCGTCCTGGCCGTGACCTATATCCTCGTGATCTTTTCCATCCTCGCCCAAGGCCTGACGCTCAAAAACGTCGTGCGCGCACTGGTGAAGACGAAGGCGTAGGATTACCTTCCCAGTTGCGTGCGGATCGCCAGCAGCTCCCAACGGCTTGCGGGGTGGTTTTCGAGATAGGACATTTTTAGCCGCTTGAAGACATCAAGAATGATTTCGGAGATGATCAGGCGGACGTTCTTCTTGTCGTCGGCGGGGACGACGTGCCAGGGAGCGTCCTTGGTGCTCGTGGCGGCGAAGCACTTCTCATATGCCTCCCTGTATTCGTCCCACTGTATCCACTCAGAGATGTCGGCCTCGCTGAGCTTCCAGTTTTTCTCCGCGTCGTCGATGCGGGCAAGGAAGCGCTTGCGCTATTCCTCCTTCGGGACGTGGATGAAAGACTTGATGGTGCCCCGTCTGCCGTTGCTCCCGCGTTGATTCCGTGTTTCAAAATCGAACATGACTTCCGTCATTCCTGGATGGATGGCTTTTGCCTGGCGGACCCTGGTGCTCGGCGCTAAGAAATTCGTGGCGATAGACGGCACCCAACGCGGTGCCGCGTTTGCTTACTACGCAATCTTTTCCCTTTTCCCGCTGTTGGTCCTCTTCGTCAGCGTCGGGTCTGCGTTTGTCGACCGCGAGGTGGCGGTGAAAAGCGTTCTCGAGTACGTCGAACGTTTCGTGCCGCTGGAACCAGAGATGCAACGCAAAGTCCTGGAAACTATCAGCGGGATCATCCAAAGCCGAAAACAGGTGAGCTAAATCGCGCTGGTTATATTGGTTTGGGGATCGCTCCAATTCTTCACCGCGCTGGTCCGCGCCACCAATCGTGCATGGAATATCAAGATGCATAATTGGTGGCAAATGCCGTTGAAAAACCTTTCGCTGATCGGGGTGCTTGGCACTACCTTGCTCGTGGGAATTGTGGCACCTATCGGGGCGAGACTGGTCCTGAGTTTATTTCCGCGGACTTTTAGCCTCGCCGAGCTGGCCGAACGCATGGCGCTTGTCATCATCCCCATTTTGGTCGTGGTTTTAGGGTTGGCGTTGTTCTACCGAATGGCGCCACGACGGCAAACGCGATTCTCCGAGGTGTGGATTGCGGCGGTCGGCGCGGCCTTGCTTCTGAAACTGGTCCAGTCGTTGTTCATACTGTATATGACCAATTTCGCGCGATTCAATGCGGTCTATGGAACGTTTGCAGGTATCATGGCTCTCCTCACCTGGATTTACCTTTCGGGCTGCATCGTCGTGCTCGGTGCCTGCATCAGTGCGGCGCACGCGGAATTGAAAAAATAGAAGGCGATGTCGGAGATCGGCCTAGGAGCGCAGACTCTCGGCCACTGAATCGGGGATGTACTCCTTGCAGATGATGCAGAGTGATCCAAGGCCGGCTCGAAAAAAGAAATCGTGTGGCGGGATTTATCGGCTACGCAAAATTATAAACGATTTCGAGGCGACATCACAACGCCGCAGACTGCCGGCCCGTAGTTGGCCGACCTTTACTTGACCAGTTGCTTGCGGATGGCCAATAGCTCCCGACGGCGGGTGGGGCTGGTCTCGGGATAGGACATTTTCAGCCCCTTAAAAACGTCGAGGACGATCTCGGAGATTATCAGACGGGCGTTTTTCTTATCGTCGGCCGGGACGACATGCCAGGGAGCGTCTTTGGTGCTGGTTGCGCCGAGGCACGCTTCATAGGCGTTCATGTAGTCCGGCCACCATTCTCTCTCCGCCAAGTCGGACTGGCTGAACTTCCAGTTTTTCTCCGGGTTGTCGATGCGCTTGAGGAAACGTTTGCGCTGCTCCTCCTTCGACAGGTGGAGGAAAAACTTGATAATCCGCGTGCCGTTGCGGTGGAGGTGCGCCTCAAGATCGACGATGGAGCGATACCGCTCTTTCCAGATGGACTGCGCCGCGATCGAACCGACGGGCAAGCCCTGGCTGCGGAGAATTTCCGGATGCACGCGAACGATGAGCACCTCCTCGTAATAGGAACGGTTAAAGATGCCAATGCGTCCGCGTTCGGGGAGATTGCGGGTGGTGCGCCACAGGAAATCGTGCTCCAGTTCCGTCGCGCTGGGATGCTTGAAGCTGAACACCTGGCAGCCCTGCGGGTTGACGCCGGACATGACGTTGCGGATGGCCCCGTCCTTGCCCGCGGCGTCCATCGCCTGAAAGATCAGCAGCACGGAATAGCGGTTCGAAGCATAGTGCAGGCGCTGTAGCTTGCTCAGTTCCTTCACCTGTTTCCGGAGGGCGTGGTGATAGTCCTTCTTCGAGGCATAGACCGGTTTCACCTGCGTCGGCCACTTCTTGAGCGAGACTTTTTCGCCGGGAGGCACCCGGAAGTTTTTGGTTTTGATTTTGGTTTTCATGCTTTGGTGGGTTGTTCGTGAATTGATAAAACCGGCTCTGTTTTAAGTGCTTTGCGCACTTGCCCCAAGCGGCGCTCAAAGCAGATCCGGTCGTGCGGGGACTCGAGAGTGCGTTTGCCCAATTCGGCAATCCATTCCACTTGATCACGGAGTGCCTGCCGCCGACTCGAATCGGTTGTCAGACTGGCAATGGTTTCCAGCGAGCCCAGCATCCGCAGCATGATGCCGAGATTGCCCTTGGAGCATTCCCGGATCTGATCGAAGGCATCGGACAGAAGGCCTTGAAAGCTCGGTCCTTTGGCAATCACTCGCAGTGCTCCATCTTCGTGGCGGTGCGATGCGGGAATATGTCGGGGTGCCAGCCGGGCAAGAATCATCGCCAGGTAATCCACACACGTCACGGCCGTCGTGGTGTCGTTTATGCCAGGGGAGAGTGCTTTTAACGCTACATCCACAATCTGCCGGATGCCAAAGGCCGCATCTTGTTCCACCGTGCGGTAGCGACTAAGGCTGAATGCTGCCTGCAGTTCAACCATCGTCTCTGAATCTGGCGGGGCATCCAGTGTCAGCGAAACCAGCGGGGTGTCCTCAACCACGAATTCGCCGACACCGCGCTCCATTCGCACCACGGTCTTACGCTGTCTCGCCAACCGCAACAGCGCGGCATTGTCCACGCCCTGAATGTAACCGCTCTCAGCCGCCAGCACGAGGTGCCATTTCTGATCTTGCAACGGAGGCGGCGATTGACCTTCCCCGGCTTCAGCCAGACTGTTTCCGAGTCGTTGGGGGAAAAGCAGGTCAATAGCGTGGATGGTTTCCTCAGCCGCGGAGGCGATAATACTGGAAGCCTGAATCGAAGAGGCGACGTGGTGGATGAAGAAAATGAGCACACCCACCCCGCCGACCGCCAACACGAAGCCGAAGAAGACTGCCAGGCTAGGAACAAAGGCGCCCTCGTCGCCACCACGAATCGTTCGCAACACGATCAGGCAATACGTGAAAATGCCGGCGAACACTCCGAGCACGGCCTGCGTGACCCGACTGCCCATGAAGTTCCGCAGGATGCGCGAGGTGTATTGGCTCGAAGCCATCGACAGCGCCACCAAGGTCATGGAGAACGTAACTCCCACGACCGACATCATCGAACCGGCAATCGTGGACAGCATCCCGCGTGCGCCCGCCGCCCCGGCCCCGAACAGGCGTGGCCATTGGGCCATCCATCGGCCCCTCCAGATCGAGTCAGCTTCGATCAATGCGACCGCGAGCACGACGCTGGCCGCGACGATCAGCGAAGGCAGGAACCAAAGGCTCGAACGAAGGTTGCTCCAAAGGAGATTGAGCTTATTCATGCTTCAGTTTGTTTTGTCACCGGGCATAGCGGCCTTCAGCGGGCGAAAAGGGGTGGCGGCTCCCAAGAGATTCTCCCCTTCGTCCATCGGCTTGGCCTGACGGGCTTGTTCCTCAAGAATGCCGGCCTCGTTGGACAACCCCGCCTCCGCCTTCGTCGACACCGCATCCAATCCCTCCGAAAGCGGTGCGTCGCCGGATGATTTGAGCGATCCACGGTCCTTCGTCGGCTCCTGCTTCGCGTCGAGCAGCGTGACGGGGACGCCGTGCGGAAAAACGACTTCTCGTGCCTCGTCTGGCATGCTGACGCCGTGTTGCTGGAAGGCGCGTTTCACGAGCCGGATTACAGAAGACCGTACCTTGAGCCAGCTATGTTCATGGCCATTGATCCAAAAGTAGATTCGTAAATTGACGGTCGCTTTGCCCAAGTCGTCTGCCAGCACCCAGGGCTCTGGTTCCTTCAAGACCGCCGGGTGATCCACCAGCACCTTCAGGGCAACCTCTTGGGCTTCATCAATCGGGTCGTCGTAGCCGATGCCCACGACGAAGTTCTCGCGCCGGTTGGGGGTGGCCGTGAAGTTTTGGAGGGTGCTCTTGTAAACGGAGGCGTTGGGGACTTGCACGAGATTGCCGTCGGTGGTCAGCAGCACCGTGGTGCGGATATTCAACTGCTGCACATAGCCGGTGACTCCGACGATTTCGACCAGATCACCCGTTTCGAACGGGCGCTGGATGCTCAGGAAGATGCTGGCCAAAAAGTTCTCCGTGATGTCCCGGAAGGCGATGCCGACCGCCAGGCCGACCAGGCCGGTTCCGCCGACGATCGTCAAAGCCAGTTGGGTCAAACCGGAGACCCGCAGGACGATATAGGTGCCCGCAAGAAACACGATCACGCCCAGCCCCCCCGCCAGGACGCCGCGCAGAAGTTTCGCCCGGACTCGCCCGCCGAGAAACTTTCGGGCGCTGCGCGCCGTTAACCAGCCAGCCCCCGCCGACAAGGCCAGGATAAACAACGCGACGACGACAAACGGGAGGGAGCGGATGAAGTCGCGCGACAGACCCGCCAGCCCGCTCCGTGCCCCGCCGAAGTCCCAGGCGGACGGTTCGGACACTTCGATCCGGTTGGCCACGGCGACCACGTCCTGGGTGTTGCGGGCCAGGTCGCCCGCCCACTTCTTGATCTCGTCGGTGTCGGCCCGGCCGCTGAGAAAAACAACGCCATCCACGACTTGGACTTGTGGCGCGATAAACCAGCCGGTGGCATCCATGACGCTCTGGAGGCGCTTGCGGATCTCCTCGTCGGCGGCGAGCGGCTGCACGGCCACCGTTGTCGGCGCAAGGGACAGTTCTTCTTTCTGGGGAAGAAGTTGATTTTGCGGCCCGGTGGCGTCTCCCTGCACGCTGACCACCGTCGTCAGCACGCCCCAGCAGAGGAGGCCAGGCAACGCCGCCCGCAAAACCCGGAATGGGCGGCAAGTTGTGGGTCGCACCGGTGAATACCGCAACCAGAGGTTCGAAGGTAGATTGCTCCAGAGCTGCTTGAGTTTGTTCATGATTCACCTCCGGGACCGGCGGTCAGCGATCGGTCCGAGTTGCTGTTGCCTTTCGCCCGGACCTCCACCTGCGCTGCGCAAATGCAGACTCCGAATACCCCAATGCAGCTTGAGAGATAGATCCACAGCAGGAACGCCGCGACGCCGCCCAGTGCGCCGTAGAGCACGTTGAAGTGAGCGAAGTGGACCGCGTAAAACAGGAACAGCCATTCGCAAGCCCAGATCAAAACGGTTGCTGCCAGCGCTCCGATCCACACCTCGGAGAATTTGGTGGAGCGACTCGGGGCCAGCCGATAAATCATGATGACCCCGCCGAACAGAACGAGCCAAGGCAGGATATTGAACAACAGGGCAAACGCCCAGTCAGGAAATCCGAGATAAGTAGCGAGCCAGCTGCGGGCCAGCCGCGCGACGCCCGGCAGCAGGATGCCCAGAAGCGCAGCGCTCAACGTGACACCGAGCAAGCCCAGGCTTTTCAAAGGCAATCGCCACCAGTTATACGCGGGCGAATGCCAGATGCGGTTCGTGGTCCGAATCAGGGTGCGCAGAAATTTCAACGCGCCCCAAAGTAACAACGGAAATGCCGCCAGGTTAATTTTTCCGCGCTTTTCCAGTACGCCGCGAATATTCGCCATCGTGCCGCTTTCCTGTTCGTTGGTAAGCGGGACATATCGTTCGATCCACTGAACGACCTTGGTCGTCGCCACCTCGCGCTCGACGAACAGTGACCCTGCACTCACCAGCATGAAGATAAACGGCAACAGTGCGAGCAACAGGTAATAGGCAAACGCGGCGGCGCGCTGGTCGCCATCCTCTTCCGCCCAGTGTGCCCAGGCTTGTTTGATGGTTCGCCACCCGATTGATTGCTTCGCATTATGCAACCATGTTTGCATCAGCTTGAAATGGTTTGTCGAAACCACCAGCCCCCCGAAGTGAGCTGCAGGCGGCAGGCGATGACCATGACGTTCATACGATTTCGACCTTAGTGATCACTCAACCGCCCCAGAGCGTGCTTGAGCATTTTTTCCAATTTATCCGCCGCGCCATGGACGGCTTGCTCCACGGTTTCCGCTTGATCGGTTACGGCGACGGGCTCCATTCCTTCCAGCCGCGCTTCCATGGCGCACCGTTTATCGCAGCCGCCTTTGTGGCTGCTGTTCTCGTCGCTGAGATGGACTTCCACGCGGGTAATCTGTTGGGCGAAACGCTCCAACGCGCTTTCCACCACGGCCTGCGTCTGTTGAGTTAATTCGTCGCTGCCTTCAATGTTGTTGTCTGTGTTAATTTGGATTTTCATGTTTTTGTTCGTCCTTGTTAAAAGCGGCATGTCGCCGCCACTCCCGTCTTCGTCGGCATCCGTTCGCCCGGGACCACCACCACGCGACCTCCGGTCTTGAGCACCAAATCGCCGAGATCGTCCAACAGATCACCCACTTCGGGATGGCTCAAATTCTTGAACTCGACTTCTCCGGTCGCGCCGTCAACTCGTCCAGGAATTTGTCGATCCGCCTCGATCAGCAAGGTGGATATACGCCCGGCTGCGGCAGCCTCCGCCACCTGCTTCACGTCCTCCAGGCCGAGGCCCTTGGATTTGGCCACCGCAAAATCGTCGGTCAGCGCAGCCAGCCTGGCTTGATACTGCGGTTTTAAAATGCTCCAAGCCCGTTCGAGAAACTCCTTCATCGGCATGGCGTCAGGATGGATTGTAATACCTTCCTCCAAAAGGAATGGGTTATGGCTATGCTTGCGGAATTGATCCTGATGTTCGGGCAACGCCGCGAGAATCAATGGCAGTCCCGAGGGTTGCGAGTGCGATGCGAGAATCGCGCGATCAACAATTCGAAAGAACCGCTCCTCATCGCTCTGCCCGTGCCGCACGGCCACGCTCGTGCTGCGGGTTCTTTCGTTGGACGCGACGGTTTGATGCGGCTCAGGCAACTCCTCGCCTAACGCTTCCGTGAGGGTGCGCGGAACTTTGGGCGAGAGATCTATTTCACCGCCGGAGGCGACGGCGACCGTAAACCGCCCGTCGCGGGGAACGTCGGGCGCGAGATCTATTTCATCCAGCGTGTCGCGATTGCCCTCGAACAGTTTAATCTCGTGAAGATTGAGCGCCAGCACTTGGAAGCGATCCGCCGACTGCAAAAGCCTCAGCAGCGGTTTGGTGTGAAAACTGTCGGCGACCACGGCCAGTTTGGGCGTCGTGCGTTGCAGTCCGAACACCTGGAAGAAATCCGGCGCGCCGAACACGACCAATCCATCCGTGGTGTGCTTCCAGAAATCATGATCGCGCGAAAGAGCCTCAAACGGTTCCAGCAGCGGACGAATCTCCTCTGTCGAATACTTTTTCTGCAACGACTGATCGAGTTCCTTGATCAGATTGCGAAAGCGAATCGGGTCTTCCTGATTGCCGGGATGATGCCGGTGCGTCGGCTGATAAAGCGAGAGGCACGGCGACTCGTGAGCGCTTAAAAGTGACGCGCGAAATTCGGTGGTGAGCAGATTCATAGTGTTTCAATCTTTGGTGAAGGTGTTACCCAGTTTCTCGATTTTGCGAGGTGCAGACGGTCTGGTTGGATGGAAAGTCGGAAGGTTGGCTTGGGTGGAACGGCCCGGATTGCGCCAGGAACTTTCATGTTTCGTTTGGCCTGCCGGATGTTCTCAACGGGTTCTTAACGTTTCAGCGAAATGCTATTTTCCACTGCGACCACGCCGGAAACGCCTTTAGCAATGGTTTCGGCCGAGCGCTTTTGGTCCTCGCTCACCGCAAAACCGCTTAGTTGAACTTTTCCTTTGAACGCGGCCACCTGAACATCGGGAAACTTGAATGCGGGCGAATTTCCGAAGGCGGTCTTTACCTGGCCGGTCAAGGCGTCATCGACCTGCTGTTCGGCGTCGGTCCGCGTGGCAGCTTCCCGGTTGCAGCCGATTGTAACGGCGTTCAGACCGAGCAGTCCCAAGGTTGTCGCTATCGTAAGAAGACGAATTGTTTTCATTTTATTCCTTTCAACACCGGTTGGCTTCAAATGGATTATTCCTGAACCTCCGGTTCCTGAGTTTAGCGCTCGGGCTCGCAATCACCTTACAGCAGCAGTGTCTGATCGGCTATGGGGTCTTACCCACCGGAATCGCGGCATCCGCCACCTCATCTGCCGATGCTTGCATTGGTCAGGACGGGCAGCACCAGATCATCGCTCACGGCGAGCAAGATACTGCCCGCCACAATCAGCGCAGGGATAAACCAAAAACTTCCCCCTAGGTCGCTCAGTAATATTTTCAGTCTGGTCATGATTTACCCCCTGCGGAAGGCCGGCCGCCTTGTAACGAACTCATTCCGGTGCCCGATGCGGTCTCGGCGGCCAGCGCCTCGTAACCGGAGATCACGTCGAACAGTTCCTCGTCAATGCCGCTTTGGCGCAAACGGTGGAACGAGCCGTGCAGCGTCTCCAGCAGGTCGTCGATATTCTTATCAGCCCGTTGCATTGCCGCGAGCCGGCTGGCGTTCTCGCTCGCAAGGGATTCGGCGCAGGCGCGGAAGAGCGAAATGAAAAGATATTCACGGATCAGCGCGCGCAACGTGGTCGCTTCGCCGCCCACGATCTCGGGCGGCAATGGGGTCGGCCATGGTTTTTGGGCCAAACTCTCCGCCCACGCCGCGTCGAGCGGTAGCAAGCGTTGGCTCACGGGCGCGTAAAGTGCGCCGGACTGCGGGCGATTATGGAAAACGTAGAGCTGCGTATATTCTCTTTTGGCGCGGTGCGCTTCGCTTTCTATTTGAATCTGGCCTACGAGCGGCGAGATCGTCTGAACGGAACTCGGCACGGTGAAAAGACCGATCGGCGTGAGGCCCGCATCCGCCAATCGCGCACTCACGCGTTCGCCGACGGCCCAGACCTGCGGTTGCCCGGGCAGCGCCGCAAGGGTCTTGATCGCATAGTCGGCGATGATGTCGTTGAATTGGCCCACCAAGCCCTGATCCGATCCGAAAATAATTGCGCCGATAGCCGCAGCATCCGTCGATCCCTTTCGCTTCATGGCCAGCGTCACCGGCGATCCCGCACGAAAGCAGGCGCCCAAGCCCAGTTCAACCGTCCGGAAATAGTCATCCAACGCCTGAACGGATTTCTCATATTGCCCGACGCTCGACGCGGCCAGGGCTTTCATCGTGCGGACAACCGATTGAAGATCTCCGGCGCTGCTGATCTTTCGGCGAAGGTTGGCGATGGTGTCGCTCATGGGACGGGGTTGGTTGGGCGGGTTTTCATAGCTTGGCTCCGAACAGGGATCCCACTGCGGCGGTCAGGCCCATCGCCAAAGCGCCCCAGAAGGTAACCCGGATGATTGATGTCCAAACCGGCGAACCGCCGGCGCGGGCCGCAAGACCGCCCAGCAACGCGAGGGACAGCAGTGAGCCGCCCGATACGGTCCAAACCAGCGCTGGACCCGGAACGACAAAAACCAGCAGGAGCGGCAAGATGGCTCCAACGGTAAATGAGCCCGCGGAAGCGAAAGCCGCCTGCACCGGCCGCGCGCTCAAGGAGTCTGAGATACCGAGTTCATCCCGGGCGTGCGCCCCCAGCGCGTCATGGTTCATCAATTGGGTGGCGACCTCATCGGCAATATCGGCCGCGAGACCGCGCTTCACGTAGATGGCCGCCAATTCCGCAAGTTCACCGGCGGGGTCGCTGATGAGTTCCAACCGCTCCCGCTCCCTATCGGCGCCCTCCGTGTCGGCTTGGGAACTCACGGATACGTATTCACCCGCAGCCATCGACATCGCTCCCGCCACCAACCCGGCCAGGCCGGCAAGGACCACGCTACTGCGGCCCGCTTCGGCCGCAGCCACCCCCACGATGAGACTGGCCGTGGAGACGATGCCATCGTTGGCCCCCAGTACGGCGGCGCGAAGCCATCCGACGCGGTGGGTGCGGTGCGTTTCGGAGTGTTTCATGAAAGTTTTGCGGGTTCCCTCGCGGTGGTCTCGCTCATGGCTTCTCTGGGGGTGATGTTTCCGGTGCGGGTTTCGATTTCTGATCTGGTTTGTTTTTGGACTCAGGTTCCGGCTTGGGCTGGAAAGGTGCCAGCGCCCGACGGGCGATATCGGTGATCGTCTTGCGATCCTCATCGCTTAACTTGTCCGCAGTTTCAAATCGCTGGCCCACGTCGGCCGGAATCTTTTCTGCCGCTTCGTGCACGGCAGCCTTGGCCTCAGTCATCTTATCCAGTGGCACGGCATCGAAAAGCTCGGCGGTCAGCGCCAGCAGCAGGGCGATTTGCGCGGACACCGACACCGGTGAGAACTCGGGTTGCTTGAGACAAGCGCGGATGCGCCGCCCGTGCTCGATGGTTTTGCGGGTGTCATCGTCGAGGCGGGCGCCGAAGCGGGCAAAGGTTTCGAGTTCCTCGAACTGCGCATAGGCGAGCTTGAGGTCGCCCGCCACTGCCCGGTAGGCGGCATGTTGCGCCTTGCCGCCAACACGTGAGACGGATTTGCCGACATCGACCGCAGGCAGCACGCCGAGTTCAAAGAGTGACGGCGAGAGATAAATCTGGCCGTCGGTGATTGAGATGAGGTTGGTCGGGATGTAGGCGGAAATATTCTGGGCCTCAGTCTCAATGATCGGCAGCGCGGTGAGCGAGCCGCCGCCGCGTTCCTGGCGCAAGCGGGTGGAGCGCTCTAACATCCGCGAATGGATATAGAAAATATCCCCGGGGAACGCCTCGCGCCCGGGGGGGCGGCGCAGCAGCAGGGAAAGTTCGCGGTAAGCCCGGGCGTGGTGCGTGAGATCGTCATAGACGACCAGCACGTCGCGCCCGGCTTCCATGAAATGTTCGGCGATGCTGGTCGCGGCATAGGGCGCAACAAAAGCCACGCCCGGCGCCTCGTTGCCTTCGGCCACCACCACCACAGTGTATTCCATGGCGTTTTTTTCGCGCAGGCTGGCGACCACCTTGGCCACGGCGGAGGCGCGCTGACAAATGGCGCAATAGATGCACACCACATTTCGGTCCCGCTGGTTGAGAATCGTGTCGAGCGCGATGGCCGTCTTGCCAGTCCGGCGGTCGCCCAAAATCAACTCGCGTTGGCCGCGGCCAATGGGAATGAGCGCATCGATGACTGTCAGGCCAGTCTGCAACGGCACGGTCACAGGTGCGCGATCCATAATCGCGGCGGCCGGTCGTTCAACCGGCAGGCGTCCGCTGGTCACCACCGGACCGCCGGAGTCGAGCGGCCGGCCGAGGGGATCGATCACGCGGCCCAGCAAACCCTCACCCACGCCCACATCCATGACCCGATGCGTGCGCTCGACTTCGTCGCCCGCGTGCAAATGCGAATATTCACCGAGGAGCACGACGCCGATTTCATTTTCGTCCACGTTGAACGCGATGCCGAAGACGCCGCCGGGAAATTCGAGCAATTCCTCAAAGCCCACTCCGGGTAAACCGGAAACCTGGGCGATGCCCGTGGAGACGCCGATGATCGTACCAATCTCGCGGGGCGTGAAGCTCGGGGTGAAGACGTTTCTCCCCTCGTCCATTCCGGCGAAGATGCGCTCGAAGACGCCCTGCAACGACTCGGGCGAGGTGCTCATGCGCCCACGGGCGCCAATGTCGGCGCAGTAGTTTTTGCCTCGGCCGCTGTTTCGGAAGTATGCGGTGGTGCGGTCGGGGGTTTCGGTTCAGGTTCTTTTTTCGGAGCGGAGGAAGTTTTGTCTTCGATTTTTCCTATGGGTTCAGCCGCGGGCTTAGACTCGGGCTTCGGTGCAGGTTTGTCCTGCTGTTTTATAATTTCGCCCACTCCCCTTTCCAGCGACGTCAGATAATCCGCGATGCTCCAGGCCACTTTTTGTCCGTTCGCGTTGAGTTCGATTCCGCTGATCAAATCCGGCGAGGTCTCAAATCGCAGGTGGGCGTCGGTCGCAAAAGTTTCGTTGATCGCGTTTTGAATTTTGGCGCGTTCCTCTGCGGGAAGGTCAAATGCACTGCGGACGACGGCGGGCTCTTTCGCCGCCTTGAGCGCCGTCCCCATGATCTCTTTGGCCTTGCCGTCCATTTCTCGCAAGCGGCGCGTGAACACCGTACCCAGGCGTTCTTCCAGGCTCGCCGTGGCGAGATCCGCCAGCGCCTTGCGCGTGATAGCGAACACTTCCTGCTGCGTGCGGCGGGCGATGGCTTGGTTGAGGTGATGGGCGTCGTTCTTCAGCGTTTCCTGCCGCTTCGCGCTCAGGGCCTCGGCGGCTTGACGCGCTTTCTCGATCAGGCGCTGGTGTTCAGTCTTCGCCTCGTCGGTTGCCTTGGTTAATAGTGCAGCGCGCTGTTGGTCGAACTCCTCGTTTTTTTTCTGGAAGTCGTCGTGATCCTTGACGGCCTCTGCTTTCTTCGCGGCGGCATCGGCAAGCTCGGCGGCGATCTTTTTCTCGCGGGTGTCGATCGCGTTCAAGATCGGTTGATACAGGAAATGCTTCATCAGCCACACCAGAATGAGGAAATTGAGCAGCTGCGCCCCGACGGTGAACCAATCGATGAGCATGGGATTATTTGCCGGCGGCTTGGGTGGCCGCGGCGATGACGTGATTCCAGAATGGATTCGCGAAGATGAGAATCATCGAGACCACGAAGCAATAGATCGCGGTGGACTCGATCATCGCCAGACCGACGAAGAGCGTGCGGGTGATGGTGGCGGAGGCGTCGGGCTGCTGAGCCAGCGCCGTCAGCGCCGAGGCCACGGAACGGCCTTCGCCGAGCGCCGGGGCGATGCAGCCGATACTGGTGGCGAAGCCGGCGGTGGCAATCGAAGCGACGGCGATGATAGTACTACTGTCCATGGTGTTTCCTTTGTTTTGTTCGGGTTAATTCAGGTCGCGGGCGCCGGCTCAGGCTTGGGCTTGGGCTTGGGTTGGCGGACGCTGGTGGCGGCCGCGATGTAAACCGCGGCGAGAACGCTGAAGATGTAGGCCTGCACCATACCCGTGAGCAGGCCGAGCAGGGTCATGATGACGGGAAAAATATACGGAGTGATCGTGAGCAAGATGGCGATGATCATCGCCCCGCTCATCATGTTACCGAACAAGCGGACGGCCAGGGCGAGGGTGCGCGACACTTCGCTGATGATATTGAACGGCAGCATAATTACCGTCGGCTCGACATACGACTTGAGGTAGCCGCGCAGGCCCTGATCCTCGATGCCGAACAGCGGCACGGCCACAAATACGCACAGCGCGAGCGCCGCCGTGGTGGAGAGCGAACCCGTCGGCGGCTCGTAGCCGGGGATGATGGTGCAAAGCGCGGCAAAAGCGACGAACAGGAAAAGCGTGCCGAGAAACCCGATGTACTTCTTCGGATGGCGAAGACCGACCTCCGCGATCTGCTGCTCAATCCCGGTGACGACAATTTCCAGCAGATTCTGCCAGCGGGAGCGTTGATGCTCGGACGTCAGCTTGCGGGTGATCAGTTTTGAACCGACGGCCAGAACCAGCATCAAGCCCCAGGTGAACACAATCGTGGCATTGAGTTTGAAAAACCCGTACTGCCAAAAAATTATTTGGTCGGGACTAAGGTTCATAGTGGGGCTCCAATTTTCGAATGAACTAAACTTGGTGCTGCTGGAGCCGGCCCAAGGTGTGATCGAGGACCGCCTTCAATTTTTCGGCCGCGCCGTCGACAGCTTCGACCAATTCAGCCGCGTGATGAGTGACCGCGACCGGTTGGAGTCCAGCCGGCCGGGCTTCCATCACGCAGCGGATGTCGTTGCCGCCACTCTTGCCGCCGTTCTCGTCACTGAGGTGCACCTCGACCCGCGAGATGCGGTTCTGGTGGTGGCTCAACGCACTGCGCACGGCTGCTTCGACTTCGGCGGTCAACGGGGCGCGACTATGAATCGTGTGGTCGGTATTAAATTGAATGATCATATTGTTTTTCGGTGGGTTGTTCATGAGAGGGAAAGCGGCGTGGGTCATTTGTTCGCCGCGATGGGCCGGGGGCATTTGCCGGCGACCGCGTCAGCCGCGTCACCGCGAAGCGGGCCACGATGAAACCGACCAGACACGTCGCCAACCGGGGCCACTGGCCGCCGGACACATAATAGAACCCGGCCAGCGCGATGCTCATCCGGAGCAATCCGCTGCCAAGAAACCAAAGCTCCGGCCGGGAAGATGAAACCCCACGGCGGACCGTCCACCACAGGCCACCGAAGAAAATCGCACCGAGGGCAACGCCTGCCGCGCCGGCCAAAATCAAACTGATGGTTTCATTCATGGTCGTCCTCCGGTTCTTCCTTCATCGCCTTGTCCTGCTGCGCCACCCAATACCACGCGTTCGCGCAACCGATCACGAGGCCGGCGACCAGCAGCGCGAGCGTCCACGCATGCTTGCCCGGGTAGTGTTCATCCAACCATAGGCCGAGCGCGGCACCGAGGAGGGTCGGCACAACGACCGACCAGCCGATCAACCCCATCATGCCCAGGCCGAACCAGACGCCTTGCGTGGATTTCCGCGCCTTGAGCTTGCGCGCCGCCTTGGCACCGATTTGCCCGGCGAGTTTTGCCCGGTCGTTGAGGGTAATCTTTAAGTCATCATTCATTTTGGAAGGTCGCAAAACGACGGAGAAATCCTGTTTCCAATTTCGTCATGACCGTGCGCACGCTTTGCTCGCTTTCGTCCAGCGTCAGAAATTCCTTGGTCACGGCCTCCCGCAACTGGCCGAGATCTTTCCCACCCAAAGCGTGACGCACGGACACGAGCACCTCCGATTCGGTCTTGACCAACATGCCTTCATCGACGGCCACAAAAATCTCGCCGTCCTCTGCGGTTTCGTAGATCAGGATGCCCGGGGCCAGCGCGGCGACGCAATCCAGCCGATGCGGCAGCAACCCGAACGCCCCGTCCGGCGTTTCCGCAACGATGCGCCGGACCTCGGTGGCCTCGGCAAAAATCTGGAAAGGGAGGAGAATTTTAAGTGTCATGGGACGCTGCGGCGGCTTCAGCTTTGGGTTGAGATTTAACGGCGGGGTCGGATTTTGATTTAGGCTGGTTCGCCGCATCCGGTTTCGTCTCGGGCTCATTCTTGCCGGTCGGTTTTTTTGCCTCGCCGATCGCCCCGATCATGTAAAGCGAACGCTCCGGATAATCCTTGAACTCATCACGCAGGATACGCTCACAGCCATCGAGCGCATCCTCGAGGCTCACGAGCTTCCCCTTGAGCCCGGTGAACTGTTCGGTCGTGAAAAAGGGTTGCGTGAGAAAACGCTCCAGTCGGCGCGCGCGACCGACCACGTTCCGATCCTCCGGCGAAAGCTGCTCCAGCCCGAGCATGGCGATGATGTCCTTGAGCTCCGCGTATTGCGCGAGCGTGCGGCGGATTTCCTGAGCGAGCGCGTAGTGCCGTTCGCCAACGATGCCGGGCGTCGCCATCTTGGAGCTGGATTGGAGCGGATCGATGGCCGGGAAAAGTCCTTCGCTCGCCCGCTTGCGCGAGAGCACGATCGACGCGGAGAGATGCGAGAAGGTATGGACCGCCGCCGGATCGGTAAAATCGTCGGCCGGGACGTACACGGCCTGAATGGAAGTGATGGCACCGGTATCGGTATTGGCGATGCGTTCCTCAAAACCAGACAGCTCCGTCCCCATCGTCGGTTGATAGCCGAGGCGCGACGGCATCTGGCCCATCAACCCCGAAACTTCCATGCCCGCTTGGATGAAACGGAAAATATTGTCGACAAGCAGCAGCACGTCGCGGTGCTCATCGTCCCGAAAATATTCGGCCATCGTCAGCGCGGCGAAACCCACGCGGAACCGGCTGCCCGGCGGCTCGTTCATCTGCCCGAAAACCATCACCATGTCGGGCAGCACGCCGGCATCCTTCATGTCGCGGTACAGCTCCTCGCCTTCGCGGCAGCGTTCGCCAATCCCGCAAAAAATGCTCATGCCCTTCTGATTGCCGATCATGTTGTGAATCATTTCGGTGAGCAAGACGGTCTTGCCCACCCCGGCACCACCGAAGAGTCCCGCCTTGCCGCCACGCTCCAGTGGCACGAGCACATCAATGACCTTGATGCCGGTCTCGAAGATTTCCGATTTGGTGGAACGCCGGGCCAAGGATGGCGGGGTGCGATGCACTGAACGCCACTGGACATCAGCCAGCGGTGGCCCGTGGTCGATGGTCTGACCAAACACGTCGAACATCCGCGACAACACACCCTTGCCCACGGGCACTTTCAGCGGCCCGCCCGTGTCCTTCACCACCATGCCGCGAGCGAGTCCCTGCGTGGGGGTCAGCGCGATGCCGCGCACATGGCGCCCATCGCGTTGCGCCAGCACCTCGATGACAATGCGGTCGTTGTCGCCCGCGAGGAGCACGGTAAAGATTGGTGGCAAACGTGTCTCGAAACGGATATCCACAACACTGCCACGAATCGAGACGACCACCCCGGAATTCTGGGGTGAATAATCCGTGGCGGTCGACGAGGCCCGATCTTTTGTAAGAAGTGTATTCATTCGAGATGGGTGGGATCGCAGTGGCGGCGTTATGCCGCGTCCAACCACTTCCGGGCCTCCCCGGCATCCTCGTGATCGAAGTAGCGGACCGTCGCTTTCGTGAAGGGCTTGCAGAATGTCGCCACGCCCTGTTGCCATTTCTTTTCCCCGATCATGGCGAGCCGCTCGATGTCGGAGAAATGGGCGACTCCAAGCTTGAGGTCCTCCCACGCTGCGCCGGCCTCCGAGCCGTCGAAATCGTGCATATCGAGTAGTACGCGTAATTTTCCGTACTGATCGACGAGTCGCTCGAACTCGGGTTGGATGTTCGCGTAATCCGTCTTGATCAATTTGCCGCTGACGTTGATGGAGAGAACTTTTCCTCCGCTTTTTTCAGTGAGTATAATAGGCATTTTGTGCTCCTTGAATAATAATGGTTATGACCGCGCTGCACACGCGCAAATCCGCGGGAGCCGACCGGTCGTTGATCCAACTTTATGATACAGGCATGAAATCAAAAAAATATGGGGTATTACCCTGCACGTGTTACTGGTTTAAGCGGTTAGGCCTGTTTTTGCTGCGGGCCATTTCCAATTTCTGATCTCCGGCAAATCCTGGCCATTCTTGTCGATGTAGCGCTTGTGCTCGATGAGTTTTTGTTCGAGTTGCTTTTTCAGCGCGGCACCATTGGTGCCCGTCTGCGGGAGACGGTCGATCGTGTCCATCACCAGATGAAAACGGTCGAGGTCGTTCAGCACCGTCATGTCGAACGGCGTGGTAATCGTACCTTCCTCCTTGTAGCCGCGCACGTGAATGTTGCCGTGGTTGGTGCGGCGATACGTGAGGCGGTGGATCAACCACGGGTAAGCATGAAAGGCGAAGATCACCGGCTTGTCCTTCGTGAAGAGCGCATCAAATTCATCTTCGCTCAACCCGTGCGGATGTTCGGACTGCGGTTCGAGTTTGAAGAGATCGACCACGTTGACCACGCGGATTTTCAAGTCGGGCAGATGCTCGCGCATGATGGAAACGGCGGCGAGTGTCTCCAAGGTAGGCACGTCGCCACAGCAGGCCATGACCACGTCGGGAGCGCTGCCTTGATCGTTGCTGGCCCACGACCAGATGCCGATGCCGGCCGCGCAATGCTTCACGGCGGCAGCCATCGTCAGCCATTGCGGCGCAGGATGTTTGCCGGCGATCGTGACGTTGACGTAGTGACGGCTGCGCAGGCAGTGATCCATCACCGAAAGCAGACAGTTCGCATCGGGCGGCAGATAGACGCGGACGACGGACGCCTTTTTGTTCACGACGTGATCGATGAACCCAGGATCCTGGTGCGTGAATCCGTTGTGATCCTGCCGCCAGACGTGCGAGGCCAGCAGATAATTGAGCGATGCGATCTTTTTTCGCCACGGCAGGTGCGACGTGATCTTCAGCCACTTCGCGTGCTGGTTGAACATCGAATCTACGATGTGGATGAACGCCTCGTAACAATTGAAAAGACCGTGACGTCCGGTGAGAAGGTAGCCTTCGAGCCAGCCTTCGCACTGGTGTTCGCTGAGCATCGAATCGAGTACGCGACCGGAGCGCGCGAGAAATTCGTCGTTCGGCAAGATCGCGGCGTCCCATTGGCGTTCGGTCGCTTCAAAGAGAGCGCCAAGTCCGTTGGAGAGAGTTTCATCAGGACCGACGACGCGGAAGTTACGCTGTTCCTGATTCATTTTCGCCACATCGCGCAGGAAGGGAGCGAGCACATGCGTGTCGCCGATACCATTCGCCCCCGGTTCCGGTACCTTCGCCGCGTAGTCGCGGAAATCCGGCATCTTCAGATCGCGCAGTAGCAGCCCCCCGTTGGCGTGCGGGTTCGCACCCATGCGCCGCTCGCCCTTGGGGGCGAGTTCGGCCAGTTCCGGTTTCAGTTGGCCTCGTTCGTCAAACAGTTCTTCCGGGCGGTAGCTCTTGAGCCAGTCCTCCAATAGTTTGAGATGTTCGGGATGGGTGGCCGGATCGGAGAGCGGTACTTGGTGCGCGCGAAACGTCCCTTCGATTTGCAGGCCGTCGACGAACTTCGGCCCCGTCCACCCCTTGGGCGAATTCAGCACGATCAGCGGCCAGCGCGGACGGACCAGCTTTCCGAGCACGCGGGCTTCATGTTGAATCTCCTTGATGCGCGTAACGGCGACATCGAGCGTGGCGGCCATGGCTTGATGCATGGCCGCGGTGTCTTCGTGATACTCGACGATCAGCGGCTCCCAGCCGTAACCGCGGAACAATTGCTCGAGTTCCTCGCGCGTGATACGGGCGAGCACGGTCGGATTGGAAATTTTGTAGCCGTTAAGATGGAGGATAGGCAGCACGGCGCCGTCGGTCACCGCGTTGAGAAATTTATTGGAATGCCACGCCGTGGCCAGCGGCCCCGTCTCCGCCTCGCCATCGCCGACGACGCACGCGACGATCAGATCGGGATTATCGAACACCGCGCCGAACGAATGACTGAGCGAATAGCCCAACTCGCCGCCTTCGTGGATCGAACCGGGACACTCGGGGGACGCATGGCTGGGAATGCCGCCGGGAAACGAAAACTGCAGAAATAGTTTTTGCAGGCCGGCCTCGTCCTGGGAAATATTCGGATAGATCTCGCTGTAGGTGCCCTCGAGATAGGTGTTGCCCACGACGGCCGGACCGCCGTGTCCGGGACCGGAAACATAAATCATGTTGAGGTCGTATTGCTTGATGACCCGGTTGAGATGCGCGTAGATGAAATTCTGGCCGGGCGTCGTACCCCAGTGGCCAAGCAACATGTGTTTCACATCCGTGAGCGCCAGCGGCCGCTTGAGGAGCGGATTGGCGTAAAGATAAATCTGCCCGACAGAGATATAATTCGCGGCCCGCCAGTAGGCGTCCATGCGGAGCAGCAAGTCGGGCGTGAGGGCATGGGATTTCATAGGGTGCGATGGTGCGGCCGAATGGGGACGTGAGTTATTTTTCGGGCGGTTTTGGCGGAGTCGCGCGATTTATCGTTCTGCCATGGCGGGTGAAGTGACCAGTAGTTTTCCCGGGTGAATTCTCTGCTCTTTTATTCGTACCTTATTGCGGCTTTTGGAGGGTTTATCTGTTTTAATAGTTCAGTTTGGGGCAATGGCCGCCGGGTTTCCGCAATTATTGATGATTACGTTTAGGAGTGACGGTTGGATTACTTGGGTAGGGCGAGTCGTCCCTGACGAGCCGGGGGACGTACGGCTCATCCGGAAGGATGTCCGACTGTCGCTGCGCTCGGCACCACCCTACCTGACGCGCCGTCTCTTCTTTTGGTAATTCTCAATAATTGCTGCAGGAGTGAATGGTTGATCGGGCACCCGCAGATTCCCGGCAGACGCCTCCGGCACCATACCGCCAAACCAGCCCGGTAGCGTCATTTCAAACGTGCGGCCCAGGGAGGCGGCGGCAGGAGGTTAGAACGCCTACTTGGCAACCAGTTCGTCGACCCAGTAGCCCGCGCGATTATAGTGCCCGTAGAGACTAGACTCAAATTCGCGATTCAGCAGGGAGGCTTCACTATATTCGGGCGACTGCTTGATCGCTTCCCGTGAGAGACTGGCAACCACCGTTGATTCGGCCCAACTGACGCGCTCGATCCACTGTGGTGAAATCAGAATCTTTTTTCCCGGCCACCAATTCCGGGTGCTGACGATCAGGTAGCGAATGGCCCAAGTTTCGGTATCGATAATAAAATCCTCGACGTGTCCAATCTCGCCGTCGGTGGCTTGGATATGATGCCCAGTCACATCATGCGTGCTGCGCAGAGCGGGATCCCATGCTTTCTCGCGAGGGCTGCGATCACTTCGTATCGCCCGATCCCACATCGGATAAGAATACGCGCCCCAACTGTAGGCACCTCCCCAATACATAGGCATACCGTAGTAACCATAGTAGCGCTCCTCGAATTGACGGGACACGGGTTTGTCGGTGGCCAAGGCGGGACTTTCTTCGATTTGCTTCTTGGTCAGATCGACGACGATATCCTTGCCCACTGTGTCCACGGCACCCAAGGCATAAGGGGACAGCAGCACCTGCTTGCCGGTTAACCAATTTCCCGTGTCTGCGATCAAGTAGCGAATCGTCCAGTGCCGGTCATCGAAGTAGAATTCCTTGACCTTCCCAATCTCGCCGTCGCGGCTGTTCAATTTGTAACCCTTCAGGGTTTTGGCTTGGTTTAGCATGATAATGGTTTGATTGAATTTTTATTGTTATCTTCAGCGCCCGGATTTGGGTCGCCTGAAGAAGGGTGGCGCGCGGGAAACAATTCTCTTCAAGAACCCTGACGAACACTAAGCCCTCACGGGTGGATTCGCCATGGGGTGATACCCTAATGCCATTCGGATTTTACCGTTGAGGGTCGAGGGCTGGTCAAGCTTGCGTGGCCAGCTACAGACGGGCTGGCGCACGGCGCGCGGACAACTCCGCAGGACTTTTCTTCGGCGGGTGAGCAAGCCGCTGGCTCGCGCCCAGAAGCGCGCGTCGAGGTCGCGTTGCTGTCCGGCGCTGAGCAGATCTTCGCCCAGTTCCAGCGTCAGCCAGAGCGTGCGGACCAGTTCGAGCAGTTTCACGAAGCTCACCTGCAGCACCGGCACGGCACCGCCGGCCGCCTCCGCTCGCGTCTGCGCGATGAGGGCGGTGGCCACCACGAGCGCCGCCACTTCCTGCGCCGCCGTTTCCGGGGTGTGGCTCTGCAGCAACTCGCCGGTGCGCAGCTCGAGTTTCATTTCCCGATAATAAAGTTCATGTTGCCAACGTTGCGCGTACTCGCGCGCGAGTTCGAGGGCCGGGGCCGTTTGCGGGTCCAGCAAACTCGTCCATAACCGCAAGGTCTCCGCGCGGCGCCCGGGCCGGCCCACCTTCACCCGCACCTCGCGCACGTGCAGCCAACACAGGACGGGCCGCTGCTTTTTCGGATCGTGCACCGATACCTCGAGCTGCCCCCCCCGTGCAGCAGGTCGGCACCTGATCGACTATCGCGGCGCAGCCGTAGAGCCGGTCCGCGAGGAGCAGCGCGGTCTTGGGCAACTGCGCCAACAACCCCAGCGCGAGCGCCCACTCCGATTTGTCCTGCCGGCCGAGTGCGAGCGCCAGCGGATTGTGCAGCCCCACTTCGAGCAGCACCACCGCGTTCAATTTCGCGAACGCCGTCTTGAGCCGCCGGCTAACCGCCTTCGCGAAAGCCCCCATCAATTGCGAGTGTTGCTCACACTGAACGTCGTCCCGTCCAGCGCCAACAAACGCCAGCCCCGCCGGCGAGGCGTCGGGAGGCGTCTTGCGCAGAAAGACCGTTTGCCGATGAACGTAGCTCGACCAGCACGGCGTTCGCTTCACGGTGATGCCACGGGGCCTTTTCCTGGGCGATCTTTTCTCCACTTACCGCAGGTAACGGCTGCTTTGAGGTCATAGATTGCTTTAGAGGGAAAGGTAGCGCGCAAGGCGGTGAAAACGGCAAGTACGTCGATAATTTTCTGCGTGACCGCTCCGCTCACCGGGAGGCGGCAGTGCATCCACCCGGTGTGAACTGCGAAACGTCGCGTGAATTGGGTCGCGATGCCCGCGATGGAAAGTGCAACGAAGATCGCGGGATTGCGCGGCCAGAGTCGTGGGCGCATTCATGATTATTTTCCCTGCGACGGAGCGAGTTTCAGGTTGAGCACGTCGCACGTGGACTGCGCGATCATGAGTTCTTCGTCCGTCCGGATGACACGAACAGTCACCCGGCTTTCGTCGGCGGAAATCACTGCGGCGTTCTTCGCATTGCTCGACTCGTCGAGCACGAGTCCGAGAAAGCCGAGCCCTTCGCACATGCGCGCGCGAATCGTCGGCGCGTTTTCGCCAATGCCGCCGGCAAAGACCAGCGTGTCGAGTCCTCCCAGCACTGCGGCGTAGGCTCCGATGCCTTTCTTCGCCTGATAACAAAACAGCGCCACGGCCTCGGCCGCGCGGACATCCTCGCTTTCGCGGGAAAGCAGATCGCGGACGTCCGAGCTCGTTTCCGACACTCCCAGCAATCCCGACTCGTGATTTACCAGGTGATTAAATTGCGCGGCGGTCATCTTTTCGCTGCGGGCCAGATAAGACACCAGACCGGGATCGATGTCGCCGGAACGCGTACTCATCACGAGGCCGGCCGCAGGGGTGAATCCCATCGTCGTGTCCACGCTGCGTCCGTCGAGCACGGCAGCGAGACTTGCGCCATTGCCAAGATGGGCGAAAATCGCGCGTCCCTTGGCGGCCGGTCCGCCCGCAAGACGTTCGAGTTCCTGGAGCAAATAGGCGTAGGACAGACCGTGAAAGCCGTAACGGTGTAAACCCTGCGCTTCGTAGCGGCGTGGAATCGGCAGCAGTTGGGCCACGCGCGGCAGGTCGTGATGAAACGCCGTATCGAAACAGGCGACCTGCGGTAGCTTGGGAAACCGCCGGTGGAAGGCCTCGATCAAAAGAAATTCTTCCGGCAAATGTTCCGGATCAAACGGACTCAATCTGCGCAACGCCTCGATCATCTCCGGCGTGATGCGCTGCGGCTCGCTGTACTTCGGTCCGCCATGCACCACACGATGTCCCACCGCTTGCAATGGCACGTCGCCAAAGCGTTGCTCCACCCAATCCATCAACACCGCCACGGCGGCCGTATGATCACGGGCCGGCACGGGCTTAACGCAATTATCCGTTTCAATGGGGCTCTTCACCGAAAATGTGGCATCGGGCAGTCCGATCTTTTCGATCCGACCGTCGAGCACACGGCGCAACTGCCCTTCGGCCTCGAATAAGGCAAACTTGATGCTCGAGGAGCCGCCGTTGACTATCAGCACGGTGGTTTTTCTCGACTTCATGACCGTGCTCCCCGTCCAGGATTCAAACCGAACGAAGCCAGCTTCGCGCACGTCGATAAAAAATCCGTGTGCAAAATACTGCGGATGCCCAAGCCCTCGGCGACCTCGACGAACATCGCGGTGTTCTCGAGGTAGAGCACCTGCCGCGCGGACACCTGGGTAATATCCAGCGCCAGCCGGAACATATCCGCATCCGGCTTGCGCCGGTGAACGAAGCACGAAGAAACAAAGGCATCGACCACCTCGTCTAATTTGTAGCGACGAATGCGGTACGCGTTGAGTTCGCGGCCTTCGTTGCTCACCACGGTAATCTTGAGTTTGTACCGAGCCTTGAGTCGCGCGAGCAGGGCAATCATCTCGGGAAACGGCTTTGATTGCGCGTACATGAAGCGCCGGAACTGCGCCGGAGTGTATGATCGTTTCCGGTAGAAAACCACCCGGCTCAAGTATTCATCCAGGGTGATTTTCCCTTCCTCATGGGTGGCGAAATTCAGATGATGACGTTCGTCCATTTCCGGGTATTCGAGTCCAAATTTTTTCGCGGCGCGTGCGCGCTGATCGTGGTCCCATCCATTCGTGAGCAGTACGCCGCCAATATCGACAAACAACGCGGAGATGGAGTCGGGCTTCTTCATGGGCGGATTCGTTTAGGTTTCTTACTCGCACCTTTGAGTCCCACCAGGTGCAAATCAGTGGGCAGCGGCCAGCGATGACTAGGAGCGAGCAATTCCTGCATGGCCTCGGGGCCCCAACTGCCCGCGGAATAATTGGGAAAATCGCTGGGTGGCGTGGCTTCCCAGATGTCGAGCACGGGCGTCAGGAGCCGCCACGCGGCCTCGACCTGGTCGGTGCGCATGAAGAGGGTTGCGTCGTTTTTCGTCACGTCCCACCGCAGTGTTTCGTAGGCATCCGGCGACGGAGCGTCGAAGCTGTCGCGAGAATTGAAACGCATATCGACCGGACGCAGGCGCATTTTCGCCCCGGGATATTTGGCCTGAAAACCCAGCACCATGCCTTCCTCGGGCTTGATCGACATCACCAACCGGGAGGGCTGCCACCCGAGCGAGGCGTCGGTGGGAAACGCCTGGGGCGGCACCGCGCGAAATTGAATGGCCACCTCCGATACCTGCGCGGGCAGGCGATTGCCCGTGCGCAGATAAAACGGCACGCCCTGCCAACGCCAGTTGTCGATCTGCAATCTGACCGCCGCAAACGTCTCCGTCTGGTAGTCCGGTGCTACGCCGGGCTCCCCGCGATAGCCGGGCACCTTTTTTCCGTCATCGCGCCCCGAACCATATTGCCCGCGTACCGCACACTCATGCACCGTCTCGGGGGAAATCGGGCGGACGGCATGCAGGACATCCACCTTCTTGTTGCGAATCTCGTCGGCCTCAAAGGAAACCATCGGCTCCATCGCGACGAGGCAGAGCAACTGCATCAGGTGATTCTGCCCCATGTCGCGCAGCGCACCTGCGTGATCGTAATAACCACCGCGATGCGCGACGCCCACTTTCTCGGCGACCGTGCTGCTCACATAATCCACGTAGCGGCGGTTCCAGATCGGTTCGAAGAGCGGATTGGCAAAACGGAACGCCAGCATGTTCTGCACGGTTTCCTTGCCGAGATAATGATCGATGCGAAAAATCTGCTTTTCCTCAAAGCTCGCGCGCAACACGGCATTGAGCGCGAGCGTGGAAGCGAGATCGTAGCCGATCGGTTTCTCAATCACGATGCGCGCACCTTCGCAGTCGCGCGTGAGCCCGGCCCGGCCGAGGTACTTCGGAATCTCCGCGAACATCGAGGGCGGCGGCGCCATGGAGAAAATGCGGTGGGCCTTCGTGCCCCATTGTTTTTCCAGCTTGGCGCAAAGCGCCCCCAACGACGCGTAGGTCGCCGGCTTTTTGAAATCGCCTTGCTGCTAACGGAGGTGCGGCGCGAACTGACTCCAAACGGCCTCCTTGGGCTTCCCCAAACGGGAGAATTGCATCACGCCATCGTGCAGCCTACGCCGCAGCGCCGCGTCCCCGCGTTTGATCCGGTCGACCGCGATGATCGCAAATTTGTCCGGCAAGCTGCGATCCCGCGAAAGGTCGAACAGCGCCGGCACCAGCTTGCGCCAGGTCAAATCGCCGGCGCCCCAGAAAATGATCAAGATGGTCGGATCAAGTTGGTCAGTCGGATTCATGGCGGCGATGGAATACTGTTTAAGTCGGATCGGCGGACCAAGTGCGGATCGCCCTTCTCAATGCAATCAAGTGCGGCCACCTTGCCCAAGCGCCGGAGATGGCGCGGCGCCTGACTGAACTCGGCGACCAAAAAAGTCTGCACGAGATCCCAAGCCACGGACGGACCTTCGGTCCTGCCGCCGAGGCAGAGAACATTCAGGTGATCGTCCTCCACGCCCTGCTGGGCCGAAAAATGATCGTGAATCAAGCAGGCGCGAACACTAGGAATTTTGTTCGCGCAGATTGCCGCACCAACGCCGCTGCCGCAGATGGCGATACCCCGATCCACCGTCCCGGCCGCGAGGGCCTCCGCGAGAGGAATCACGTAGTCGGGATAGTCGTCATCGGGCCGCAGGTAATGGGCGCCGAAATCCGTTACGTCATGGCCGGCTTCGCGGAGCTGAGCTGCGATTTCGTGTTTCAGGTCAAAACCTCCATGATCCGCTGCAATCCCAATGTGCATGGCGGTTTCCTCAGTGGATGGGTTCTTCGGCGTGCCCGCCGAATTGAAAGCGCAGCGCTGAAAGAATTTTGTCCTGATAATCGGCCTGTCCCCGCGAACTGAACCGGGCGTAAAGCGCCGCGCTCAGCACCGGCACCGGCACGCCTTCGTCGATGGCGGCTTTGACGGTCCAGCGGCCTTCACCGGAATCGGAGACGCGACCTTTGAATTGGGAAAGTTTCGGATCACGCGCGAGGGCGTTGGCGGTTAAGTCGAGCAACCAGGAAGCGATCACGCTGCCGCGGCGCCAGACCTCGGCGATGTCACCAAGCGGAAGATCGAATTGATAGTTGGTGGGATGACGCAGCGGCGTCGTCTCGGCATTAACTTTAGTCGTCTGGCGGCCGACATTAGCGGCGCGCAGCACGGCTAGGCCCTCGGCATAGGCGGCCATCAAGCCGTATTCGATTCCGTTGTGGACCATCTTGACGAAATGTCCCGCGCCGTTCGGCCCGCAATGCAGGTAGCCTCGCTCGGCCGTGCCATCGCGTTTCCGTCGGCCTTGCGTTCGCGAAATGTCGCCGCGCCCCGGTGCCAGCGTCGCGAAGATGGGATCGAGATGCTTCACGATCGCCGGTTCCCCGCCGATCATCTGGCAATACCCGCGCTCCTGGCCCCAGACGCCGCCGCTCGTGCCAACGTCGACGTAGTGAATTCCCTTCAGCGCGAGTTCCTTCGCGCGACGGATGTCGTCGACGTAGTAGGAATTCCCGTCGTCGAGCAGAATATCCCCGCGATCAAGCAGCGGCAACAGGTCCGCAATCACGGCTTCGACCGCTGCGGCGGGTATCATCAGCCAGATCGCGCGCGGCTGTTTCAGCTTTTTCACCAGGTCGGCGAGCGTGGCAGCGCCCACGGCCTTGTATTTCTCCAGTGCTTTGACGGCCTTGGGCGACCGATCAAACACCACACATTTGTGCCCGTCATTGATCAACCGACGCACCATCGCGCCGCCCATGCGGCCCAATCCGATCATGCCGAGTTGACGGGTTATTTTATTTTTCATAAAATTGTCGTCGAGGCTGAGCGCTCCGTTCCGGAGCGGATCACGGACTTCATCTTCATTTTCCGGTAGCGCCGAATCAGGCTGTTGGTCGAACTGTCGTGGTTGAGCGCTCCCGTCTTTTTGCTCTCAAGTTCTGGCACGATGCGCTGGGCCAGAACCTTTCCCAGTTCCACTCCCCACTGAGCGAAGGAGTCGATATTCCAGATCACCCCTTGGGTGAAAACACTGTGTTCGTAGAGCGCGACCAACTGACCGAGCACCGCCGGGGTCAATCGGTCGGCGAGAAGGGTGTTGGACGGACGGTTCCCCTCGAACACGCGGTGCGGCACGAGCCAGGCGGGAGTTCCCTCAGCTTTGACTTGAGCGGCCGTCTTGCCGAAGGCCAACGCTTCCGTCTGCGCAAAAACATTGGCGAGCAGGATATCGTGATGCCGGCCCAGCGGGGCGAGTGACCGCCCGAACGCGATAAAGTCGCAGGGGATGAGCCGCGTGCCCTGATGAATCAGCTGATAGAAGGAGTGCTGGCCGTTGGTACCGGGTTCGCCCCAATAAATCGGGCCGGTTTGATAGCGGACCGCCGCGCCGTCCAGCGTCACGTGCTTGCCGTTGCTCTCCATCGTCAATTGCTGCAGGTAGGCCGGAAAGCGCTTGAGGTATTGCTCGTAGGGCAGCACGACCGCCGTCTGGGCGCCAAAAAAGTCGTTATACCAAATGGACAACAGGCCCATCAACACCGGCAGATTACGCTCGAACGGGGCCGTGCGGAAATGTTCGTCCATCCGATGGAACCCTTGCAACAGGGCGCGGAAATTCTCCGGCCCGATCGCCAGCATAGTGGAAAGGCCGATGGCTGAATCCATCGAATAGCGACCTCCGACCCAGTCCCAGAAACCGAACATGTTGGCGGGATCAATGCCGAAAGCGGTGACTTCGGCGGCATTGGTTGAAACCGCGACAAAATGCCGCGCCACGGCCTTGCGGTCGCCACCCAGGCCTCGCAAGGTCCACTCGCGGGCGCTCGCCGCATTGGTCATCGTCTCGAGCGTCGTGAACGTCTTGGAAGCAACAATGAAGAGGGTTTCCGCAGGATCGAGGTCGCGCGTCGCCTCCACGAAATCGATCCCGTCCACGTTGGACACAAAACGGAACGTCATCGCGCGATCACTGTAATGCTTCAGCGCCTCGTAGGCCATCACCGGGCCTAGGTCGGAACCGCCGATGCCGATATTGACGACGTTGCGAATCCTTCGGTCGGTGTGTCCCAGCCACTTCCCGCCGCGAACGCGCTGGGAAAAATCCGCCATCCGATCAAGCACGGCGTGAACCGCTGGAACGACATTCTTGCCGTCGACATAAATCGCTGCCCGCTGCGGTGCGCGCAGTGCGACATGCAACACGGCGCGATTTTCCGTCACGTTGATTTTGTCGCCGCGAAACATCGCGTCGATCCGGTCGCGCAGGCCCGATTCCTTCGCCAGCTTCACGAGCAGCCGCAAGGTCTCGTCCGTGACCCGATTCTTGGAGTAGTCGAGGTAAAGGCCGTCCGTCTCCACCGCGAGACGTGTGCCGCGCGCGGGGTCATCGGCGAAAAGTTGTCGCAGATGCCATCCCTTCGCCTTCCGGTAGTGCCGCGCCAGCGCGGACCAGCGCGGGCGTCGGAGCAGTGGAGGAATGCTGGTTTTCATGGGCGGGAAATTGCGGACCGGAGTTCAACTATGCTAGGCGCTGCGCTTGAGGGTCGTACTCTTCGTGGCGATTATGGCCATGAGCTCGTTCCATGATTTGACGAAGGAGGCCGCGCCTTCGTCCTGCAACTGTTGCGCGAGGGCGATGACCTTGGTGCCCGCTTGGTCGAACTGGGCCAACACCGTCTCGCAATCGCCCCCATCCACCGCCAGGCCCGGACCAAGTTCGGTGTGTTTCGCCCAGGCGTTAAGCGTTTTTTCCGGCATTGTGTTTACCGTGAGCGGGGCCGCGAGCGCCTTCACGTAGAGGTCAACCGGCGCCTTCGGATCCTTCGTGCCCGTGCTGGCCCAGAGCAGCCGTTGCAGGCGGCCACCGGCGTTCAAAATCCGCTGCACTCGGGACGAGGCCAGTTGCTCGCAATAGGCGCGGTAGGTCCGCCGGCCAATGGCGAGACCGAGCTGGTTTTCGAGCGCCGCAGGAATCTTGCCCGTGACGGCGACATCCCACCGACTCATGAAGATCGATGCGACCGAGGTGACCTCGGGGTTCAGGCCGGCAGCGATGCGGCGTTCGATCCCGCGGAGATAGGCGGCGGCAGCCGCGACGTACTGTTCACGGGAAAAAAGCAGGGTCACGTTTACCGGCACGCCCGCAAAAATGGATTCTTCAATGGCGGGCAGACCTTCGGGAGTGCCCGGAATCTTGATGAAGAGATTGGGCCGGGCCGCGCGCGCATGGAGATCCTTGGCGGCAACAATCGTGCCAGCGGTGTCGTGCGCTAATGCCGGCGAAACTTCGAGCGACACCCAGCCGTCGACGCCGTTGGTTTTTTGGTGGATCGGGCGAAACACATCGGCTGCGGCGGTGAGGTCTTCCAGGGCCAGTTCGAAGAACAACGCCTCACCCGAGCTGCCCGCCTTCACTTTCTGGCGGATGGCGTCGTCATAGTCCGAGCCATTTTTCAGGGCGTGATTAAAAATCGTCGGATTCGACGTCAGGCCGGTCACCGAGAGTTCCTGAATGTAGCGTTGCAGCCCGTCGCTCTTGAGCAGGCCACGCGTGATGTTGTCGAGCCAGAGACTCTGGCCGAATTCGTGAAGCAATTGAGTAGCTTTCATGGTAATATTTTTTGGCCGGATTTTATCGCTGCCAGAGAATCTGGCCGGCTTCCAAGGGCACCGACAACCCATCGAAACGCGGGAGCAGTCGTGCGGTGTATTCCGAAGCTGGCCGGTTGGCGGGGACGGTTACGCGGAATTGGCCGGGACCCGCGTCTCCGTTCGAACCGTGATCCCACTTCATTTCCTGGCGCACCGCCTCATGATTGTTGCCGCTGTCGGCATAGAGTTCGGCGCGCACTGCCTTGGCATCGAGCCCACGCAAATCGAGTTCGATCGCAATTTCATATTGCCCGCCGCGTTGATCGACTTTCATCGGACCAAAATTCAACTGGGACCAAGTGCGATTCAAGGTGTGACGCCAATCGATCAAAACGCGCCCGGCGGCGGCGTGGTCGGCCGCACGTTGGCGATAGGTGGTGGCGGCGGGGAGATAATGTTGCTCGGTGTATTCCCGCACCGTGCGGTTGGCGGAGAAGAGCGGCGTCAACCGCGCCATGCTTTCGCGCACCCGGGCGAGCCAAGCCACCGGCAGACCGTTGCCATCGCGCGCGTAGAATCCAGGAATCACTTTCTGCTCGAGCAGTTCGTAGAGCGCGTTGGCTTCGGCCGCGTCCCACGCCGGGTCGTCGCCGTGTTCCTGGCCATCGCCCAGCGCCCAGCCCACTTCGGGCGCGTAGGCTTCGGCCCACCAGCCGTCCAACTCGGAGAGATTGAGCCCGCCATTGACGAGCACCTTCATTCCGCTTGTACCGCTGGCCTCCCACGGTCGCCGTGGCGTATTGATCCACACATCCACCCCCTGCACGAGATATTCGGCCATCAACATTTCGTAGTCCGCGAGAAAAACCACCGGCGGAACCGGCGATTCGCGGCGGATGAAGCGCGTCCAATGTTTGATGAGTTCCTGCCCGGCCTGATCTGCGGGGTGCGCTTTGCCTGCGAGGATCAATTGCACCGGACGTTCCGGATTCGTGAGGATCCGCATGAGGCGCTCGGGATCGTGCAGCAACAGGTCAGGTCTTTTATAGGTCGCGAAGCGCCGGGCAAAACCGAGCGTCAATACCTCCGGCTTCAGCCGTTGCTTGGTGCGCTCGATCGCTTCGGACGTGGCACCAGCGGTGGCCATATCACGGGCGACATGTTCGCGGGCATATTCCACGGTGGCTTTCCGGCTGACATTGCGGACCCGCCACAAGCGGGCGTCGGAAACTTTTCGGATCGCATGCTCCAGATGCTCCGTGGTGCCGAGCCAGCGACTCTTCTCGCAAGCTTCCGTCCAGAGATTGTCCGCCTCGACGGAATCCCACGTGGGCATGTGCACGCCGTTGGTGACGTGGGCAATCGGCACTTCATCCAGCGGTCGCCGTGGAAAGAGCGGCGCGAACAGTTTCCGACTCACCTCTCCGTGCAGGCGGCTCACACCATTCACCCCACCGCTGCCGCGGATCGCGAGGTAGGCCATGTTGAAGGGTTCGGAGTCGTCGTCGGGATTCTGCCGGCCCAAGGCCAGCAAATCGTGGAGGAAAATGCCGAGCTTCTGCTCCGCGTAGCTGCCGAGGTGCTGCGCGATTAGACCCGGAGAAAAACGGTCGAAGCCGGCGGCGACCGCCGTGTGCGTCGTGAAAAGATTGCCGGCCCGTGTGGCGGCCAACGCCACTTCGAAGGACACATTGTTTTCGATCGTGAAATCCCGGGCGCGCTCCAGGACCGCGAAGGCGGCGTGGCCTTCGTTGAGATGGCAGACCTCGGGTTTGATGCCGAGCGCGGCAAGCAAACGCCAGCCACCGATCCCCAGAATAATTTCCTGCGCGAGGCGCAATTCCGGACCGCCACCGTAAAGCTCGTTGGTGATGCTGCGTTGCTGGGGTGAATTAGCCTCGTCGTTGGCGTCCAGCAGATAGAGTTTCGCGCCGCCGACCTGCACTTCCCACGCGCGCAACCGCAACGTTTGCCCGGACAGGGAAATTTCCAATCGCAGTAATTCGCCGTCGGGTTGGCGGAGCGGCGTGATGGGCAAATGGGCCGGATCGTTGGTTGGGTAACGCGCCTGCTGCGCGCCTTCCTGATCAATCACCTGCCGGAAATAGCCCTGCTGGTAGAGCAGACCCACACCGACCACCGGCACGCCCAGATCGCTCGCAGCCTTGAGCTGATCGCCCGCGACGTTGCCGAGTCCGCCGGAATAGATGGGCAGTGCTTCACTCAGCATGAATTCCATGCTGAAATACGCCACCGTGGTCAGTGATCCCTGCGGATGACTTTTTTGGAACCAGCCGGGCGCGCCGGAGCGCTTGCGCTTGATCTTCACGAGCGCATTCACTTTCACGCGAAAAGCCGCGTCAGCCCACCGGCGCTCGATTTCCTCCTGCGGGGCGGCCAGCAAAACGGAATAAGGATGCCGGGTGCGTTCCCACAAGGCGGGCGCGATCTCCCGCCAGATTTCGTCCGTGCCGTGGTCCCACGACCAGCGCAGATCCAAGGCTAGTTCTTTCAGTGCTTCAAACCCGTCCGTGTTATTTTTGGTTTTCATTAATTGGGATCTCCTTCGTTGCACCAGTCAGCCACGGCTTCACTCACGGTCTTGGGCTCACGGACCGACGTGGTCCCATTGCCGTCCGCCGCCGGTGGCTCGCTCGCCGTCAAAGCGGAATCAACCAGCGCCTGCGCTTCCTGCAGCAGCCGGCGCAAATGATCTTCGCCGCGGAAACTTTCCGCGTAAATCTTGTAGATTGCCTCGGTCCCCGACGGACGCGCCGCGAACCAACCGCTCTTCATCACGGCTTTCAATCCGCCGATGGGGGCACCGTTGCCCGGCGCCTGGGTCAACAGAGCTTCGATCTTTTCGCCGGCCAATTCGGTGGCTTTCACCTGTGCTGGCACGAGTTTTGTCAGCGCAGCTTTCATTGCCGTCGTCGCCGGCGCTTCCACTCGATCATAGACGGGTTCGCCGAATTCGCAGGTCAGATCGCCATAAAGCTCGCCGGGGTCGCGGCCGGTTTTCGCCGTGATCTCGGCTGCGAGCAAAGCCGGGATGAGTCCATCCTTGTCGGTTGTCCAGACACTGCCATCCATGCGCGAGAACGAAGCGCCGGCACTTTCCTCTCCGCCAAATCCGAGCGAGCTGTTGAGCAAGCCATCCACAAACCATTTGAAACCCACCGGCACATCGTGAAGCCTGCGACCCAGCTTCGCCGCCACGCGATCAATCAGCTGAGTGGTCACCACGGTTTTGCCGATGGCCGCCTGAGCGTTCCATGTGGGCCGGTGTTGAAAGAGATAGGAAACCGCCACCGACAGAAAATGATTGGGTGACATCAGGCCCGCGCTCCGCGTGACGACTCCGTGCCGGTCCGAGTCGGGGTCGCAAGCGAACGCGAGATCGAAGCGATCCTTCATGCCGATCAGCCGTTCCATCGCGTAAGGTGACGAGGGATCCATGCGGATCTGGCCGTCCCAATCGACCGTCATGAAACGGAAAGTCGGATCAACCTCCCGGTTGACGACTGTGAGATTCAGTCCGTAAAGCTCCGCGAGCGGCTCCCAAAAATGCACACTGGCACCGCCGAGCGGATCGACGCCGAGGTTGAGCTTGGCGCCACGAATCGCCTCAAAATCGATCACGTTGCGCAGATCATTGATATAGGGGTGAAGAAAATCGTAGCGTTGTGTCGTTGGAGCGCGCCGGGCGTTGGGCGCCGGAATTCTTTTCACCTCCCGCAGTCCGCTCACCAAAAACTCGTTGGCCTTCGCTTCGATCCAGGAAGTCACCGCTGACTCCGCTGGTCCGCCGTGCGGCGGGTTGTACTTGAAACCGCCATCATGCGGCGGGTTGTGCGATGGAGTAATGATGATGCCGTCCGCAAGTCCGGTCTTGCGTCCGCGATTGTAAGTCAAAATCGCCCACGAAATAGCCGGCGTCGGCGTATAGTCGTCCTCTTCCGCAATCATCACCTCGACGCCGTTGGCGGCCAGCACTTCGAGCGCCGTGGTGTGAGCTGACGTGGAAAGCGCGTGCGTGTCCTTGCCCAGAAACAGCGGGCCGTCGATGCCCTGAGCTTTTCGGTAGAGGCAAATGGCCTGACTGATCGCAAGCACATGCCATTCATTGAACGTCGTGGTCAGTGAAGAGCCACGATGCCCTGACGTGCCGAAAGCCACGCGCTGCTCGGGCCGCGCCGGTTCGGGCGTTTCCGAGTAGTAAGCCGTGATAAGCTTGGCGACATCCACCAGCATCGACGGTTCGGCCGGCTTTCCGGCGAGAGGACTCGTTTTCATTTTCGCGTCATGGTTTGCTCCTGGTTGTTTTTGAAAATCGAATTTGGAGTCCCTTTTCTTTTCGCCAATAAGCCGACAATTGGCTTCCGCCGCCGCTGTAATCGCTGACGGCGTGACCGTGATTATCGTAACGACGCGGCCCACCGTCAAACGACCGATTACACCCCTGCGTCACGATCCGGTTTCTTGCGTGGAGCAGATCGGTGACTTGGCGCATGATAGACAATAACCCCAATCCGCCGCCAGCCGTATGGGGTTTAACCCGACTGGACACTAACCCGACTGGACACTACTGGAACATACTATGACTCGATCAAGTCACCTGCGCCGGCGGGAAGGCTGGTGGCCCGAGCGCCTGAGACCGTCCACGCCACAAGGTATCGCACGCTACGCGGCGGCGCGCCACCTTGCGCGACGGTGCTGAGCTTCCCATCCCTCCGCGGCGACCGATTATCGGTTCGGCTCAGGTGGGTTCCGCGTAGCGCGGCCCGCTGCATATGCGCCCTCGTTGGGGCGCTGATTAGTCCATCAAAGTCATGAATACGTCCATAATCGTTTCCCCTGCTCGCGTCTTTAAGACGCTTTCTGCCGATGAACTCCGCCGCTGCGCTCCCTCGGTTTTCGCGGAGCACACTAGGCCCGGTGTTTCCGCCCGCGATACCTTTGTTTCCACCGCGCAGGTCGTTGCCCTACTCGGGGCGGAGGGATGGGAACCCGTCAAAGCTTCAGAGCAACGCGTGCGACTGGAGGACCGCATCGGTTTCCAGATGCACGAGATTCGTTTCGCGCGTCGCGTTGATCTTGATGCGGGAGTGTTTCAGGTCGGGAGCGCCCGTCCGGAGATGATTCTGCAGAATGTGCACGACGGGAGTCGGGCCTACCGGATTGACGCGGGACTTTATCAGTTGGTTTGCCGCAACGGTCTGCTCGTGGCGGATACGGATTTCGCACAGGTGTCCATCCGGCACGTTCACGTTTCCGCCGATGCGTTCGCACAGGCGGCGCAGTGCGTAGCGTACTCGTTGACTCACTTCCTAAACGCTGGCGAAAATACTCACCTTGCCCCTTTTCCAGCGGCAGGTACGCACACGGAAATGCAATGCCATCCGCTTTTAGCTCTGAAAGCACATCCAGATACAATTGCCCATACATGGGCATAATATGGCCTCTCATATCATGAAGATGATGAAAGGCGGCAACCAGAAGAAGATGATGCGCCAAATGGAAGCCATGAAAGGCAAAGGCAGCATGGGCGGCATGCCGGGATTCTAATTCTGAAGGTAGGGCG
>Ga0209591_10000992_pt1 | contig 36397 bp, 36 predicted proteins | sample MAT01_FD_187207 | JGI IMG/M metagenome (GOLD analysis project Ga0209591, IMG submission 187207) | Freshwater microbial communities from Lake Fryxell liftoff mats and glacier meltwater in Antarctica - MAT-01 (SPAdes) (version 2) | ecosystem: Environmental > Aquatic > Freshwater > Ice > Liftoff... | reverse complement strand
CGCCCAATCGGGTTCGCGAACTTCTACCTGACTGCTTTCTGTCTGATGGAGCCAAGCATCGCCGAGGATATTCACCATCACGACGGGAGAAATCAGCTGCGGATTTCCCAGGGGCAACCCGCAGACTGCCCGCACCTGCTGCGCGAACTGCGAGATCACGCACGCATCGATGGTGTAGTGGCCGCTGTTGTGGGTGCGAGGGGCGAGCTCGTTGACCAGCACTTCGCCCGTCTTCGTCACAAACATTTCCACTCCCATCACGCCGACGAGATCGATCTGTTCGGCAATCTGTCGGGCCAGCCGGACACCGGTCGCCGCGACTTCCGGGGCCACCCGGGCCGGGACAATCGAAAGATCCAGAATATGATTGGTGTGGATATTTTCCGCCGGAGGAAAAACCTGCATATCTCCCCGGGCCGAACGCGCGATCACCACCGAGATTTCCGCAACGTGGTGAATCCATTGTTCAATCACGCACGCTTGCGCGGCAAACGCCTGCTCGGCTTTGGCGATATCACCTTCGTCCTGAATCTTGATCTGCCCTTTGCCATCGTAACCGAAGTCCGCGGTTTTCACGACGGAGGGAAAGCCCACCGCGCGAATCCCGGCGGCAATATCGCCGCGGGCCGCCACCTCGGCAAACCGCGCATGCGCAATCCCGTGGCGCTTCAGCCAATTCTTTTCGCGGGAACGATTCTGCGTCGTCTCCAGCACCCGCCAATGGGGAAACTGGGGCGTGATCGCCTCGATGGCCCGCAACGAGGCGGCGGGAATATTTTCAAATTCGTAGGTGATGACATCGCAGCGGCGCGCGAAGGCCGTCAGCGCCGCGAGATCTTCGTAGGGAGCATTCACCTCTTCGTGCGCCACTGCGCCAGCCGGACAACCGCTCACCGGTTCATAGATGTGCACCCGATAGCCGAGCCGGGTAGCAGCGTGCGCCAGCATCCGGCCGAGCTGTCCACCGCCCAAGACGCCGATCGTGCCACCGGGCAATACGGTTTTGCTCGGCTGGCTCACGGCAGTTTAGATTTGATGATTTTAGCCGTCTGATTCGTGCGGAATTTTTTCCACGCCTGCCGGGTGGCGCGACTGCTTTGCGCCAACAGCGAGGCGGCAAACAACGCCGCGTTGATCGCGCCGGCCTTCCCGATGGCGAAAGTGGCGACAGGCACGCCGCCCGGCATCTGCGCGATGGAGAGCAACGAATCCAATCCTTTGAGCGCTTTCGATTCCACGGGGACGCCGAGTACGGGCAGGATGGTCAGCGAAGCCACCATGCCGGGCAAATGTGCCGCGCCGCCGGCTCCCGCGATAATGAGTTTCAGCCCGCGCCGCTCCGCCGATTCGGCGTATTTGACCATGAGCTTCGGCGTGCGATGCGCGCTGACGACACGTTTTTCAAAAGGTATGCCCAACGAGGCCAGCGTGGTGGCCGCGTGTTCCATGGTCGCCCAATCAGAAGAACTGCCCATGATGATTCCGACGAGTGGTTTGGTCATAAGCTGGGGCAGCAAAGGCGGAATATCCCCGCTGTAAAGCTCCGTTCGTTTTTAGTAAGATATTTCATACTGCGAAATTTCCGGTGATGAAGGAGTGCCGCCGGACCGCCCGACTGTTAACGGCTGCGCATGCTTCAGCATAAATCAGTGCATTTATTCCAATTCGCGTGCAAGTTGATCCCGATTTTATTGGTTGTAGGAGCCTGCTGGCAGGCGATTCCGCGAAAATCACCTCGGCGTGAACCGCATATCGCCTGCAAGCAGGCTCCTACAGAATACAGCGATTGCCCCATCGTGAACGCGAATTGAAATTATTTACTGTCGGCGAACAGAGTTTGGTTCCGGGTGAGCGCTACCACGGCGGGATGTTCGATCCGCCGCTCGGCGGTGATGGCAAAAAACTGGTCGCGACATTTCTCGGTCTCGCCAATGATCCGCAGCGAAAACCGGTCCACCGCCTCGTGCGCCACCAGCGTCGGCACCGGAATAAAACCGCGTCCGTCGGCGGCCATGACTTTCATGAGCGCCGCATCTTCAAATTCCGCCACGATGCGGGGCTCGATCGCCAGCGATTGAAACCAACGTTCGAGCGAGCGCCGCATACCGGTGCTTTCCGTGGGCAGCAACGCCGGCGCTTGGTGCAGTGAGCGGGGAAATCCTTTTCGCAGAGCGCTCGCGAGCCGCGCCGTGGCGCAGAACGTGACCCCGCATTCGCCCAGCGGATGATTGAAGACCCGGGCTTTCAGACTGCCCGGCGCGGGCTCATCGGCCAGCACCACATCCAGCCGGTGGGCGACCAGTTGCGCCAGCAAATCCTCCACCTTGCCCTCGCGACAAATCACGTGGACGACCTGCGGCAGCGCAAACACGGGTTCCAGCACCTGTTGGGTGACCAGCTTGGGAAAGGAATCCGCCACCCCCACGTACAGGCGCAGCGCCTTCGTCGTGGGCTTTTGCTTCAAGGCGTCGGACATCTCGCGGCCGAGACTGAATATTTCATCGGCGTAGCGCAGCGCCACTTGCCCGGCGTCCGTGAGCACGTTGCCGCGACCGCTGCGGCGAAACAGTTTTTCGCCGAGCGTTTCTTCGAGTTCGCGGATCTGCGTCGAGATCGAGGGCGCCGAGACATGGAGTTTTTCCGCCGCCAGCCGCAGTCCGCCTTCGTGCGCGACCATCCAGAAATAGCGCAGGTGATGATAATTCAGCCAGTCCATGCTCATGTCCACTGTTAGTATTAACCTAACGCTCCGTGTCAAACTGCGTAGTATTCGATTGCCGCCTTCGCGGCTATCTTCGGCGGATGAAACTTACTCTTCAGCCCAACAACGCCCGCACCACGCCGGCGCTCGACCGACTTATCGAAACCCGTCTGCTTGCTCTCTCCGATCATCAATTGATCGACGAAGCGATCGTCAAATTCAGCGACGAACCGGAAGCCAGCCCGCGCTTCCAAGCGAGCATTCTGATCCGCATCGCCGGGCCTGATATTCACGCGGCCACCTGCGATCAAACGCTCCGCGTCGCCGTCGAGAAAGCGATCGCGTCCGTGGAGAACCAAGTCTTCGCGCGCCAGGCCCGCCGGCGCTCCCGGCGAAAAAGCCAACTGCAATTGCCGGCCACGCCACGCACCGGTCGCGCTTGGTAATTTTCTCCCGACACGCCGATGCCAATCCTGTTTCCCTTTGCCGACTACTGGTGGTTCTACGCGCTCTTCACGCTGGGCGTGCTGGCCCTGCTCGCGCTCGATCTGGGCGTGTTTCACCGCGAGGCCCACGTGATCAAATTCAAGGAGGCGCTCACGTGGAGCTTCATCTGGATCAGTCTCGGCTTACTGTTCGCCTTGGGCTTTTGGCAATACGCCCAGTGGAAACTGCCGCAGGATCCGCGCCTGCTCGCGCTGGGCGTCACTGCAGCAGAAGCGGCGGCGATGGCCGACCGGGTCGGGCTCGAATTCCTCGCGGGCTTCGTCATCGAGAAGTCGCTCTCGGTGGACAATATTTTCGTGTTCGTGGTCGTCTTCACCTTCTTCGCGATCCCGCCGAAGTATCAGTATCGCGTTCTTTTTTATGGGATCATCGGCGCACTCATTTTCCGCAGCCTGTTCATCGCGCTCGGCTCCGTGCTGCTGCAATGGCAATGGGTGATCTTGTTCTTCGGCGCGTTTTTGATTCTGACCGGATTCAAGATTATCTTCGCCCCGGAAAAGCCGCTCGATCCCGAGCGCAATCCGCTCATTCGGCTGCTCCGGCGGATCATCCCCGTCACGGCGCAACTGCATGGCGAACGGTTTTTTCTGCGGATCAACGGCGTGCTGCACGCCACGCCGTTGCTCGTGAGTCTGGTTTTCATCGAGATCACCGACATCGTTTTTGCGGTCGATTCCGTGCCGGCGATTTTCGCGATCACGGCCGAACCCTTGATTGTGTTCACCTCCAATATTTTTGCCATCCTCGGTCTCCGCGCGCTGTTTTTCCTGCTGGCCGGGGCAATGCCTCGCTTCCGTTTCCTCAAGTACGGGCTCGGCCTGATCCTGATCTTCGTCGGCCTCAAGATGGCTTGGCTCAACGAGGTCTTCGGCGGGAAATTTCCCATCGCCTGGTCGCTCGGCATCATCGGCGCGATTCTCACGACCACGATCATCACCTCACTCCTCTTTACCCGGCCCATCTCTGGCGCGCCGGACACCGCTAAATCCTAAAAATCAACCCAACTCCTCCCATGCGTGCCATGATCACTCCGCCCAAGGCGACCCAAATTACGTCCATCTCCGAAGCCCTCAACGAGCATCTCTCTGCCAATTCCCACGACGGTATTCCCGGCGTGGCGAGTTATGTCGAGAGCGGTGCTGCGCTCGTCACTCCGGAGGCGATCACGACGCTCGTCCACCTGCGTACGCCCTTGCGTCGAAAAATCGATGACGTGAAAGATTCCGTCCTGCTGCGGGAACGGCTGAAGCTGCTCACTTTATTTTTCGACGAAGCTGTGGTCAAAGGCCCGCCAAGCGCTCCCGCCCATCGCGAAGTTACGTTCGCTCTGCTGTATTTTTTCAAGGGCTTTGATCGCATTCCGGATAACGTGCCTGAAGTCGGTTTGCTGGATGATGCCATGATCGTCCAGGTGGTGCTGCAACAGCACGCCGGCACGTTGCAGGCTCATTGGCAGCGTCATGGGCGAACCTGGCCCGGCGGTGAATTCTAAGCCGGAAGGAGGCAGTCAAGAGCTGAGCGTCGAGAGACCAGAGCAAACCATACCGTGAACACAATTTTCCGTCGCAAGATCGCGTATACCGGCTCTGATGATTCGGGTCTGAGCGCGCGACTCTGGACTCTTAGGGAAAAGGACCATTGCAGGGCCGGTGTTCTTGTCGGGCCGTAGCCTTGGCGTAGGCCGATGCGCCGGCCAAGGAAATCCGCCAACAGGCCGCCACAAGCCCGTTCGACATGCTCAGGGCCCAGAGCGAAGTCGTGGGGCAGCGGCCCTACATTAAAGCTCAACTGGGTTTCTTCCCGTCCAGTGCAAAACGCGTTTTGCGGTTTGGGGCTGCATTGTTCCGGCTAAGCAAAAGACTCCGAAATGAATTCACCCAGAAGCCTTCTCGGTCCTGCGCAATTTCACACCAGCTCGCCCCACTGTATTTGATTTATCTGCCTGCGTGATTAACCAACGCCACTCATGTTTGCCCAACTGCTCGAATATTTCCAAGCCTCGCCCCTGACCATCTGGGGGCCCTTTCTCGTTTTGCTGCTCTGCGGGATTGGCCTGCCCTTGCCCGAGGATATCGTGCTGATGGTCGCAGGTGCGCTAGGCTTCATCGAAGGCCGATCCTGGGTGGAGGTGACCGTCTTGATGTACTTCGGGGTGATGCTCGGAGACTCCACGATTTTTGTGGCGGGGCGCTATTGGGGTGGTCGCTTGCGGGCAGCGCGCTGGTTTCAGCGTTATTTTTCGGAAGTGAAACAGGCCAAGGTTGAGCAGTCGTTTGCGCGCTATCACTCGATGGTGCTGTTTGTCGGACGCTTTCTTCCGGGCTTGCGCGCCCCGATTTTCTTCACCGCGGGGTCCATGAAAGTGCCCTATTGGAAATTTCTTCTTTTCGACGGAGCCGCCGCGCTGATCAGTGTTCCGGTCTTTGTGTGGTTGGGTTATTGGCTCTGGGCCAGCTTCGGCGCAGATCTGACCAAACTGGAACAAGCGCTCTCCCGCACCCATGCTTATTCTCTGTGGGTGACCGCCGGGCTGGGGCTGATCGTCGCCGTGTTTTTGTTGGTCCGCTGGCGGCGGCACCAAGCCAGAAAGGCGAAGGCTGCGGAATAATCCCGACGTTTGTTGTTCAGTTAAATTTTCCGAATCTGCACGGTAGCGGCGGTTGCCCTCAACCGCCATCACGGTGGAATCGATTCGGTCAGGCCGTTGAGGGCAACAGCCCGTACCGCATAACTCCACTGATCATGAGCCCGTGCTTTAACCCGTGGTACGGAGACCGCCAGCGATCGCATTGATGGACACGAGCAGAGCGGGCAGCAGAGCATCGGCGGCGGCGTGCTGGCCGCTGGCTTGGGCGCCGCGCCATTCCCGCAGCAATCGAATCTGATAGGCATGAAGCGGTCGGAGGGCATCGTTGCGCAGATCGAGACTGTGCCGCAGACGGGGTCGCCGGAACGCGCGCTCTTCGCCGAGCAAAAGGGTAATCATGCGCTGGGTTAAGGCATACTCTCGTTCGATCATACCGAGGATTCGTTCTCTCAGCTCACCGTCTTCCACGAGCGCCGCATAGTCACGCATGAGCGTGAGATCAGCCGACGATACGCTGGTTTCAATGTTGGCCAGGGCATAACGAAGATAGGAACTTTCCTTTGCCGCCCGGGCAATGCGGTCAAAATCCTGTCCGCCGTTTTCCTGCAATGTCGCCAAAGCTGCACCCGCGCCGTACCACCCGGTGAGAAAAAAGCGCGATTGCGCCCAACTGAAAACCCAAGGGATGGCCCGCAAATCGGCGAGACTGGCTGAACCGGTCCGGCGAGCGGGACGGGAACCAATCCGACTGGCTTCGAGCGCGTCGATCGGCGTGGCTTGGCGATGAAACCGGCCAAACCCTTCTGCGTTCCACAGCGTACGGTAGGCCACGCGGCTCGCCTCGACGAGGCGTTCAATCACGGGCGTTTCGGCAAGAGGGACTGCCGGAGTTTTTAATTGGGCGGCTGAGATCCCGGTGACACCTGCGAGCAAGGACTCCAAATGATAAACCGATGTTTCCAGATTGGCGTATTTCTGGGCGATGGTCTCGCCTTGTTCGGTCACGCGATAATCAAAGCCCAACGCCGAATGCGGCAGCGCCTCCAGAAAACGATGCGTTGGTCCGGCGCCCCGGCTAATCGTGCCGCCGCGACCATGGAAAAATCGGATGCGCACTCCTTTGGCCGCGGCGGTTTCGGTGATTTCGTGCTGGGCCTTAAAAAGCGCCCAGGAACCTGCCAGCATCCCACAGTCCTTGTTGCTGTCGCTGTAGCCGATCATCACCGTGAAATTCTTTGGCAGCCAGCCCTCGGTTGCCGCGCCGGAAAAATCCCCCTCGGTGGAAGCCGCGAGCGTCGCCTGAGTGATCGGATGATCGAGAAAATCCGCAATCATCGCCGGAGCTCTCACCAAATCATCGAAGGTCTCAAACAATGGCATCACCGGGAGCAAACAAGCCAAGCCGCCCGGTCGGCGCTCCAACAAACCCGTTTGCTGCGCGAGGAAATAAACCGCGAGCAGATCGGAAACCTCCCGGGTCATGCTCACGATCAAGGCTCCCAAACCGGTGCGCCCATGGTCACGGATTTGTTCGCCCACCACCCGGAAACACGCGAGCACTTTGCCGGCTTCGCTGTCTTCCGGAAAATCCGGCAAGACCAATGGCGTGGGCGCGGCGAGCAGTTCATCAAGCATCCGCCGGCGCTTCGGTTCATCCCATGTGCTGAAGGCGTGATCCGGGCAACCGGTGGCCTGCAGGATTTGCTCCACGGCTTTGTCATGCACGGCGCTGTTCTGTCGGATATCCAATACCGCCAGATGAAAACCAAATACCTCGACCTTGCGCAAAAGCCCGTCCAAGCGCTCCACGGCGAGCCGCCGCGCTCCGGCGTCGATCAGGGAAACACGCAAAGCCCGCAGATCCTCCGCCAACAGGGCGGCTGACGCATAGGTATGCGGCGCTGGCTTGGCGTCCGCGACCGGCAGCCTCGCCTGAATCATCGTGAGCACTTGGCGCCAGGGTTCATGGGGATTGCGCGTGCGCGCCCGTTCCGCCTCGGCCGGTGGGATGACTGCGGCCAAGCGATCATGCAGGAGTTGCAGCGTTGTCGGAGTCGGTTGCAACAGATCCGAAAGACTGAGGCTCGCGCGCAAGCCATGCAGCCCTTGACGGAGCAAACGAATCGCGCCCGCGCGCAGCTCACCTAAAGAACGACGGGTGACCTGCGCCGTGACCAAAGGATGGCCATCACGATCTCCACCCACCCAGGTCCCAAAAGAAATCCGCGGCAAACGAGCGACATCTTCGATCAGGCCCGGAGCGAATCCCACGGCTTTCCATGCCGCCCGCAGTCGCTGATCGTGCCACGCGAGACTTTCCGGAAACACCTGCTCGAAATAATGGAGTTGGGTTTGCCGCTCGGCATCGACTGTTGGTTTTTGCAACACGATCTCGCCGGTGCGCCAGAGCAACTCGATGAGGGTACGGATTTCCTCCTCGATACGTTCCCGCTCAAAAGGCGTGCTGGACGCGACATCGCGCCGGACCAACATCCGATAAAGATCCTTGTGCCGTTGGATGATGGTCACGCGTTTGGATTCGGTGGGATGCGCGGTCAGCACCGGCTCCACCCGCGCCAAGGCCAGCACCGGCGCCAGTTTTTCCCCCGTCCAACCCTGCTGCCGCAGTTCCTCCAGGCGACGCCCCCACAAGCCAGGTTCATAGGTCGGGCCATTGGCCGACTCGACGATCCGGCGCATCTGGGCGGCCGTGCTTTCCTCCACCATATTCAGCAGCTGAAAAGCGATGGAGTAGGCCTGTGCATGCCGCTGATCGAATTCTTTCCCGCTGACCGTCCCGGCCTGCTGCCACGGAAGACTGGCAGCCACGTCGCCAGCCTCACATTGCGCCAAGACATCAGCCAGACAGCGCAAAGCCGCTTGGAGATCCTGATCGATCTTCGCGAAACCTTGCGTGAGACGTTCGTGGTGGGAGAGTATGGCCATAGTTTCTGATCCTGGGGAAATCCATGCAGAGTGCGGACCATTATCAGAAAAATAAATCTGGCAAGTGAATGATCCGATGATTCCAGACAGGAGCGACCTTTGCCCCGCCAATACCCGGCGCGCCCACAAGGGACGGCCCCACGAAAAAACCATCGAACACCAACCGAACATTCGCGGTATTCGAAAGGTGGAACCCGACATCCGGGCGGGTTGTGTTGAGCATCGAAGACGAAAAACGCGTCCAGAGGCGAACGGCACGGGCGCGGAGTCGCGCTAGGAAAAAATCAGCGACTGGGCGTGCTCGGTGATCAGCGTCACGGCGGGATGATCGATGCGGCGTTCGCCGGTGATGAGATAAAACTGATCGGTGCATTTTTCGGTCTTGCCGACGGTTTCGAGCTGAAACCGCGTGAGACACTCGTTCAGGCCCACGGACGGCACGGCGATGAACCCATGGCCGTCGGCCGCCGCAATTTTCATGAGCGCGCCATCCTCGAATTCCGCCACGACGCGCGGCTGGACGCCGATGGCGTGAAACCATTCCTCCAAGGAGCGCCGCAACGTGGTGTTCGCCGTCGGCAGCAAGGCCGGCGCGCCATGCAACGATTTGGGAAATCCCTTCTTCAGCTCTTTGGCGAGTGTACGCACGGCGCAAAACGCCACGCTGCTTTTCCCGAGCAAATGACCGAACGTATGCGCCTTGGCTACGCCGGTGGGTGGCTCGTCCGCGAGGACGGCGTCCAACCGATGCATGGCCAGTTGCGCCAGCAAGTCTTCAGCCTTGCCTTCGCGACACACGAGGTGGACAGGGGGATTCAAGCCGAGCACGGGTTTCAGAATATCGTAGCTCAATAGTTTCGGGAATGAGTCCTCCACGCCGATCGTCACGCGCATGGCGCGCTGGCGGGCGGGGGTCTGCTGCTTCACTGTATTAAGCAGCTCGCCGCCGAGGGAGAATATCTCCTCGGCATAGCTCAGCGCCATCTGGCCCGTGTCGGTCAGGACCAGCACGCGCCCTTTGCGCTGAAACAGTTTCTCGCCAAACGTCTCCTCCAGCTTGCGGATTTGCGTGCTGATGGACGGCTGCGAGACATGGAGTTTCTCCGAGGCTTTGCGGAGCCCGCCTTCCTTGGCGACGGTCCAAAAATAAAGCAGGTGGTGATAGTTCAGCCATTCCATGGGCGCATTAATCATTCCACAAAAGCTAAGAGTCCACGCCGAAATGCGTATTAGTGGAAACGAGCCATGTCGGGTATTTTGAGCCCATGATACTTCAAGAAACAATGGCACAGGAAGACCGCAAGGCGATGACGCTGGCGAAACTCCGCCAGCACATCCGTATCCTGATCACCCTCGGTGCCACGAAGGCCCCGATGATCAGTTGTTATCTCAATCTCGAACCGACCACTCCGGAATCCAGCGGTGGCAGTGGCAGGATTATTTTCGCCAAGCGGGCGGCGTTGCTAAGAAAGAGTGCGTCTGGTGAAAGCAAAAAGCACGTGGAAGAGGCCCTGCTCCGTATCGAGGACTTCATGGCTGGAGCTTTGGAGGCCGAAACCAAGGGAGTGGCGATATTCGCCCGAGGCGGGGCGCAACCCTTTTTCTTGCCATTGCAGTTTCAGGTGCCGATGCCCAGCTGGATCGTGGCCGACGTGGTTCCCAATATTTACCACTTGATCGAACTCAAAGACACCTACCACCACTTCGTGCTCGTCTTGCTGACGGAAAAGAGCGTGCGAATTCTGGAAATCAATCTGGGGGCGCTGACCCGAGAAGTCTGGGCCGAGCGGCCGGAACTGCGCGACCATCTGCGTAGCGGCTGGGCTAAAGCACACCACCAACACCATCGAGCGCAGCAAACCGAGTGCTTCGTCGCCGAGGAGATCAAGGCCCTTGATCTTCTGATGGCGACTGGTGGCCACACGCACCTGATTCTCGCGGGCAATCCCGCTATGACGGAGCGCATGAAACAAGCGCTGCCGACGCATCTCGCGGACAAGCTCGTCGATACGGTCCACGCTTCCGCGCGTGACAGCATGCGGGACATCGTGACGGCGACCCATTCGTTGTTCGTCGAGCATGAGGAGGCAGAATCACAGGCCCGAGTCTGCCAGCTGGAACGCGAGATCAACCGACATGGCCTGGCGGTGGCAGGCACGGAGTCCAGCCTCCGGTCACTAAGAGGGGGGCTGGCGGATGTGTTGATCATGGCGAAAGACTACCAACCTGATTCAGCTTGGTTGTGCGCCCATTGTGGGCGCATCACCGCCCGGCCACGAAAACCGTCGGACTGCCCGGATTTTCTCTGCAACGAATTGCGGGAAGTGGATCTCAAGGGTGAACTGGTGTGGCTGGCAGAACGGAACCGGGTCGAAATCGAAATCGTGGCCCACAGCGACGTGTTGATGGAACTGGGTGGTGTCGGATGCCTGCTGCGTTATCCACTGCGCGAAGACCTTTACCGGAATGCGGACTAAAACAAAATAACCACAATGAACCGTTTCAAAAACATTCTATTCTACACCGACAGCGGTGGCGACTTTGACCCGGCCTTGAGCCGGGCCGTCGAACTGGCGCAACGCAACAACGGGCGCTTGACCGTCATCGGCGTCTTGCGTGAATTGCCGCGGGAGTTAAGCCGACTCATGGGCGGTATCCACCCGGCCGATCTCCAGGAATCTGCCTTGCAGGAGTTGCACGGGCGGCTGGAGCAGATGGTTGCCCCGTTCCGGGAGATGGGGCCGATGCTGGACATCAAAGTGTGCTGTGGCACGCCGTTCATTGAGATTATCCGCACGGTGCTTCGTTCCCGCCACGATCTCGTGATGATGAGCGCCGACGGCCACCGGCGGCTGAAGGGCATGCTCTTTGGCAGTACCAGCCTGCACCTGATGCGGAAATGCCCTTGCGCCGTCTGGGTCATCAAGCCCTCTCGGCGGCGCCATGTCGCCCGGATCTTGGCCGCCGTCGATCCGGACGCAACGGACTCGGTGCGCGACGGCGTGAATGTGAACATCATGGAGCTGGCGACCTCGCTGGCCCGGCTGGAAGAGAGCACCCTGCACGTAGTCCACGTCTGGGATATATACGAAGAGTATATTTTGCGGCGCTGGCGGACGTTCCTGCCGGACACGCCGGTTTACAACCTGACCACGCTGACCGAAGAGTCGCACCGCAGCCAATTCGACGAGTTGCTGGGGCAGTTCGATTTCGATCAAGGGCGGATGAGAAGCCACCTGCTACGAGGCGAGATCGGTGACACGATTGCCCAACTGGCGACGCGGCAGCGCATCGATCTGATCGTCATGGGCACGGCCGCCCGCAGCGGTCTGGCCGGTTTCTTCATGGGCAACACGGCCGAAACGGTACTCCAGCAGGTGAACTGTTCCGTGTTAACGATCAAGCCCGAAGGATTTGTTACGCCGGTAAGGCTCCACTCAACCGGGTCGGAGAGCACACCGCGCATCAACATAACAATAGGAAAACCAGGAGGCGAAAATCCTCCCCAAACAAAAAAGGAGCAGCGAAAGATGAAAGATAAACAGCCAGTCGAAACCCACCGCGAGCCCACGACTGGCGTCGAAACGGACACCGCGCCAACTCGTTTCGAGTTCGAGAGCGCTACCGCCCAATCCGTCTACCTCGTCGGCTCATTCAACGACTGGAATCCCGCGGCGACGGAGATGATCCCTGCTGGCACCGGTCGCTGGGCGAAGGTGCTGAACCTGCCGGCCGACACCCACGAATACCTCTTCGTGGTGGACGGCGAGTGGGTGGAAGATCCGCGCGCGACGGAATCCGTCCCGAATCCATTCAACCGAAACAACTCCGTCTCCAGGGTGGGCCAGTTAATTGCCGGCGCGTGACGGATCACTCCCAACCAAACTCTCAACCATCCAAAACTGAAAGAACCCTTATGAAATCCTCTCAATACAATGACCCGTCGCTGGAGCAGCAAGCGGGCGAGCAATTCGAGCGCGCCGCCGATTGGCTTAATAATCACTTGCTCCGTTTCCTGATCCTCGTGGCTGGCCTTATTGGCGTGCTCTGGATGTCCTCCGGTGTTTTCTCGGTCGATCCTGGTCACGTCGGGGTGGTGCGCACCTTCGGCAAGGAAACCGCGCGCACCGAGCCGGGGCTGAACTTTCGTTTTCCCTGGCCGTTTCAGCAGGCCGATGTGGTGAGCGTCGAACAAATCCGCCGCATCGAAGTGGGGTTTCGCGGCACGCAACGCGTGCATGAGGAGGCGCTGATGCTCACCGGCGACGAAAACATCGTCGAAGCGCAAATCGTGGTGCAGTATCGCGTGGCCGACCCCTCCAAATACCTCTTCCGCCTGCGCGAGCCGGAAGTCGCGCTCCGGGCGGCGACGGAAGTGGCGCTCCGCAGCACCGTCGGCAGTATGACCATTGACCAAGTCATGATCGAAGAACGCGCCAAGGTGCAGGACGATGCCCGTGTGTTTATCCAGCGCTTGATGGACGACTACGACTCCGGCATGGTCATCACGGAAGTCAAGTTGCAGGCCGCCGACCCGCCCGACGCCGTCCGCGACGCTTTTCACGACGTGGTGCGCGCCCGCGAAGACCGGGAAAAGCTCATTAACCAAGCCAAGGGCTATCAGGCAGACATCCTCCCCAAGGCCCGCGGTGAAGCGCAAAAAATCCTGCGCGAAGCCGAAGGCTACAAGGAAAAGCGCGTCCTGCTCGCGCAAGGTGAGTCCTCCCGTTTCCAGAGCGTGCTGGCCGAATACGAGAAGTCCCGCGAAGTGACGCGTGACCGACTCCACTTGGAAACAATGGAGAAAATCCTGCCCGACATCGATAAAGTGATTTTGGACGGCGACCTCGGCCAACGGCTGCTGCCGTTGCTGCCGCTGGGCACTTCGCCTCTGGTGCCGTCCGTACTCCGCTCCACCCCTGAACCTTTAAAAGGAAAATGAACATGCGCACAAAAATATTTCTCATCGGCGGCTTGGCTGCCCTCTTCGTCGCCGTCGTCGTGATGAAGCAAGTCTTCATCATCGTGGACGAACGCGAGCAGGTCATCGTCACCCAATTCGGCGAATATATTCGCACCCTGCAAAAGCCCGGCCTGGCTTTGAAAACGCCGTTTCTCCACGACGCCATCCGCTTCGACCGGCGCATTTTGGTCAGCGACGCCCCGGAGGCCGAATACCTGAGCCAAGACAAGAAGCGGCTGGTCGCCGACCCGATCACCCGCTGGCGCATCGCCGATCCGCTCAAGTTCTTCAAGACCGTGCGCGATGAATCCGGTGCCCGCGCGCGGCTGGACGATCTGGTGTTTTCCGAACTGCGCGGCGAGGTGGCGAAGCACACGTTCGCCGTTGTCATCGGTTCCAAGCGCGAGGCCATCATGGACGCCGTCGCCAAGAGCGTGCGGGCGAAAGCCAGCGAGTTCGGCATCGAGGTGGTGGACGTGCGCATCAAGCGCGCCGACCTGCCGAAGGAAGTTCAGCAGAGCGTCTTTGCCCGCATGCAAGCCGAGCGCGAACGCGAGGCCAAACGCTACCGCAGCGAGGGCGAGGAGGAAGCGAACAAGCTGCGCAGCCAGACGGACAAAGAGCGCACCATTGTTTTGGCCACGGCGGAACAAAGTGCACAGAAACTGCGGGGCGAAGGCGATGCCACCGCCACGCGCATCTATGCGGAGGCTTACGGCCAAGACCCGGAGTTCTACCGCTTCGTGCGCAGCCTCCAGAGCTACGAAATGTTCCTCGGCAAACGCAGCACGCTGCTGCTTTCGGCGGATTCGCCGCTGTTACAGTATCTGGCCGGGCCGCGTCCCGTGGGCGACAAGGCACCGCCAGACAACACGCCGGTTTCCAACGTGCCGGCCGGCTGACCGCGCGAGTGAAAGAAAACGAATATCACGCCCCATGAATACCAAAACGGCACGCTATCTTATTTATTATGGCGGATTCCTCATGGTCATGGGGCTGCTCGGTTATCTGTCGAACCCGGAGAAAGCCAAGACGGCGCTGATGACCGGGGGCACGTTTGGGTCGCTCTCGATTCTCTGGGGCGTGCTCGGGGCACGAGGAATTCGCTGGAGCTTGCCGGCCGCACGGGTGATGACCGGCCTGCTCGCCCTCGTCTTCACGTGGCGGGCGAGCGTCGGCTGGTGGGCCGTGTTCGATGGCAAATCGGAAAAACTTTTCGCGGCGGGTTTGATCACCGCGATGCTGACGGCTTCGGTCATTATGCTGTCGGTGCTGTTCAAGGCGTTGCAGCCACAGCCAACGCCCACCGCCCACCGCTGAATCCGAGGAGTAAACCATGATCACTTTGATCTCCCCGCAGTTCGTCCTCAAAGCTCGTCAACTCGGTTGGAGCATCCGTCGGCCCACGATGAAACCCTTCAAGCGCGTGGTCATAGCCGTAATGGGCGGGACCGTGCTGGCCCTGGGCATCGCGTTGATTGTGCTGCCCGGTCCGGCCTTCCTCGTGATTCCTGCAGGGCTGGCGATTCTGGCGATTGAATTTGCCTGGGCCAAGCAATGGCTGCGAGCAGCGCGCGCGATTTGGCGAGGGCGTTCCCAGGGCGCTTCTTTGCCGCGCAAGGGAACGACGGGATCGGTTCAGCGGTGCGCCAAGTTTCTCCTTCGGCCAGCGCGGCGGGCTCTCCTCCCCATCAAAAAACTCCCATGATCATCCTCCTCTTCCTTATCACTCTGGCGATTGGTCTGCTGGCTCAATGGCACGTCAAACGAGCCTATGCCCGGCATAGCCGCACCCCCGTCCTGTCCGGCTACACCGGCGCGGAAGCGGCGCACGAGATCCTGCGGCAGGCCGGCATCACCGCCGTGAGCATCACTGAACACGAGGAACTGCTCGGCGATCATTACGACCCCAAGCACAAACGGCTAGTGCTCTCCACAGCCAATTATCACGGAACCTCCGCGGCGGCCTTGGGTGTGGCGGCGCACGAATGCGGCCATGCCATGCAGCACCAGCAAGCTTACGCTTGGTTGCAATGGCGCATGGCCGCAGTGGGCGTCACCAGTTTCGCCAGTCAAATTGTGATGTGGATTCCGCTCATCGGCATGTTCACCGGGCTGCTCGCACCCAAAGTCGGTCTGTTAATCATGGCCGTGGCTTGGGGAGTCCTGATGGCGTTTAATCTCATTACCCTGCCGGTGGAATTCGACGCCTCGCGTCGCGCCAAACTCGTGCTGGTGAACACGGGCTTCATCCAGCGCGGCAGCGAATCCGCAGCGGTAAACCAAGTCCTGAACGCCGCCGCCTGGACGTATGTCGCAGCCTTCATCTCGTCGCTGATCTATTTTCTTTGGCACTTGCTCCCGTTGCTCACCGGGAGGGATCGCCGCTGAAAATACCCATGAAGGTCCGTCCGGTCTTACCGCCCGACGCGTCGTTCGATTCTTCCAAAAAGTCCGACCATCCCAACCATGATCATCCAATTCCGAATCCGTGGCCTCAAGGCCAATGCCCGCCGGTGCACTGAGCTGCAGGAGCAGCTCGAAGGATTGCACCAATTGATTCCCCTCACCACCGCCGAAGTGCGGCTCGAACGCCGTCAAAGCGCTGATCCCTCGATCCAGGCGTATGTCCCTCTCGCGGTCGCTGGACCCGATATTCACGCCACCGTCTGCGACTATCCGCTTCAAAAGGCTTGGGTAAAAGTTATTAAGAACCTGAAGCAGCAGATCGCCCAGCGAAAGTCCAAACAGCAGGCGCGACTCAAGGGTCTTTTGTTTTGCATCCGCCTAGCTGGAGACGCATCGCCCTCGCCGCGTTGGCGCGTCCCACCGCGCCGAGGGCGGCGCGGCTCCATTCAACGCCAAACCAAAAGACCCTGCGCGAATCAAGGGAACCCTGCCGGTGAGCAGTGCGGATCGTCGCTGATCCGGCGTCACGGGTGAGCTCGCGCGGTAGCACCTTTGAAATAGCACCGCGATGATACCACTCCGTCAGAATACAAAAGGGCCGCCACCGCAGCCTTGGCCCGGCCTGGACTGGGACCGGCAGTTCCTCGCCTATGAAGATGCGGAATCGTTGAAACGTGGTTTTCAATTCTGGTTAGGTTGGCCGGGCACCGCCGTTAAGACGGCCAGATTCTTCCCGGTGTGTCTCGCGCAAGCGGGTGATCGGACCGAACTGGACGACGTGCTGCGTTCATCCTGCGACACCGCGCTTTTTATTCTTAGCTTTGGTTCGGGCGACGGAACCTTATCAAGCGGCAGTGCCGCGAAATTCCTGAGCCTGCTCGAACGCGATCGATCCAAACAGCGGGGACTCATCCTTCTTTTTCCGACAACTCGGGCCCTCTCGCGCTGGCCGCAAGCCAGCACGTTCCCGGCCGATTGGGATTTTTCGCTGGGCTGTTATACCGCTGCCGCTCTCCCGAATCTCAATCAACGTGCCGAACCGAACCGCCCGCTGGTTTACCTCGTGCAGCCCCTTTCGAATAAATCCCGCCCTCGGTCAATGTAATCAAACTAACGTGATCACATGAATCAACTCCCCTGTCTTGTCGTAGTGGATTTCTCCCGACGTTCGTTGAAAGCCCTGGCGCGCGCCGCGCAGCACTCCCGGTTGAATGGCGCGCGACTGCATATTGTTCATGTCATCGACACCCTTGTGGTCGATAAGATGGCCGAACTATTTCGAGTTCCCGTCGAAGAAGTGCGCGCGCAAGCGGTGCGCACCGCGGAACACGATTTGAAGCAAGCGGTGCGCAATGCTGAGGGGGCAGGGACGGTATCCGTCGTGCTCAGTTCACGCGTAGAGGAAATAGGTCAACCTGCCCTGACTCCATGAATCAACTTCTTGGCCTCGTCGTTTCTTTGCGTTTTTCCCCGACGTCGCGGCACGCGATCAAACCGGCCCAGCGGGTGGACGGTGTGGCGATGGCCCGCACGGTGGTGATTTTAAAAAAGTGTGGCGACCCCGGTCGCAGCACGCGAATCCCAACCCTACTTGAATCCATAAATAACCAACGAAACAATCCCAAGACCAAGGCACTGTTGGCAAAAGACGCGACGCAACGGTGCCGGTGAATGCCTTAAAACAAAGGAAATAACCATGACCACCAAACCAACCACGGCCGAAGATCAACATGTCTGGGAGGAAGAACGAAGCCACCGCCGCCGCCGCAGAGAAACACCGATTGAAACAGTGGCACTGGATGCACTGTCCGAAATGTGATAAGACGCTGACGACGGAGCAATGCGGCGCGGTGGAGAAGGGCGTCTGCCCCAGTTGCCAAGGGCTGTGGTAGGACGCAAACGAGTTAAAAACCCTCGTCGCAAATGAGAGTGGTTTTCTTCGCTCGTGCGGGAAGATGTTTCGCCGGGAGTAGAGCCTTGGAATAACCAGCCCAACAAACGAGCACACCTCCACCCATGAAATGGTCACTCAAACTCGGACGCATCCTTGGCATCGATGTCTATATTCACGTCACGTTCCTGCTGCTGTTGGGCTTTGTGGGCCTGGCGCACTGGCTGCCGGACCGCAGTCTGCCGTCGGCCCTGAGCGGCGTGGGGTTTTTCATGGGCCTGTTCGCCTGCGTGTTGTTGCATGAATACGGCCACGCGCTGATGGCTCGGCGCTATGGCATCAAGACCCGCGACATCACGCTGCTGCCCATCGGCGGAGTCGCCCGTCTGGAGCGGATGCCGGAGCAGCCCATTCAGGAGCTGTGGGTGGCGCTGGCTGGGCCGGCGGTCAACGTCGTCATCGCCGCAGTGCTCTTCGTGTGGCTCAACCTGACAAGCTCGTGGGACCCCGTCAGTTCGTTAAGCATGAACCAAGGCAATCTGCTGGAGCGGCTTTTCGCGGTGAATGTTTTCCTCGTGCTGTTCAATATGCTGCCTGCGTTCCCGATGGACGGCGGCCGGGTGCTGCGATCACTGCTGGCCATGCGCATGGAATACTCCCGCGCCACGAACATCGCCGCGACCATTGGGCAAGGCATGGCGCTGCTGTTCGGTTTCGTCGGGTTGTTCTCCAATCCGATGCTGCTGTTCATCGCTTTGTTCGTCTGGTTTGGCGCATCGCAGGAAGCAGAGGCCGCCGCGATGAAGTCCTCATTGGCCGGTGTTCTCGTCCGCGAAGCCATGCTGACGGAATTCAAGACGCTCGCGCCGCACGAGACGCTCGGTGCGGTGACGAAGCTGTTGCTGGCCGGCTCGCAGCAGGACTTCCCGGTGGTCGAACACGGTCAGGTCGTGGGGCTTCTCGTTCGTACCGATTTGTTCGCAGCGCTCCGGGAGCAGGGTGAAGACGTCACCGTTGCCGCTGTGATGCAGCGCGACTTCGAAATCCTCAAGTCCGACGAACTGCTCGACGCCGCGTTTTCCCGCGTGCAGCCGGAGAAAGGTCTGACCATGCCGGTGATGAAAAACAGCCAACTGGTCGGGCTGTTAAACGCCGAGAACCTGGGCGAGTTCTTCATGATCCGGGCGGCGCTGGCCAATCGCCACCGCCAACCGCCCGCGCCACCGGTCATCACGGGGCCACCGGACTTGCTCCGCCATTCCTCAACTTGACTCACGCATGACAACTCAACTCTGGCTTTGGATCGGTTTCAACGTGTTCGCGCTCGCGATGCTGGCGTTGGTCCTTGGCCTCTTCCATCGCAAGGCGCACGCGGTTGGGTTCAAGGAAGGCAGGGCCGCAGACGAAAACCCATGCTTTCCCGCAGGGCACCAAGCGCACCAACCCATCAGTTCGTTCCTCTTCAGGCCGGTTGAGAGATGAACCGTGCGAGATCATGAAAAACAAATCGCATCTGGTTTTCTGGGAGATGGTGCTCATTCTCGCCTCGGTTCCGGTGTTTCGCAGCGTGTGGCTGCTTCTCGACGGAATAGAGTGGATGAGCCGCCCCGTCGGTCTCTGGGCATCTCTTGCAGTCGGCCTGATCCTCGGTATCGTGGCGCTTGGGGCCGTGAACCGTTCTTCCAGCAAATGAAAAAGAGCGTTTACAGCCATTGCACGAGGAATTTTATTTCAACTCACAACCAAATCCTAGATCACGATGAACAAACTCAAAAATATACTCGCGGGCGTGGATTTTTCGGAGTGCTCCCAAGCCGCTATGCGGCAGGCCGTCCGCATGGCTCACTGGAATGAAGCCCGCTTGCATGTCGTGCATTGCGTGGAGTATCTAACCCTGAGCGACAGCGCCTGGGCCAGGCACATTCCCCAAGAGAAGCTGGAGCGTGACGCGGTAGCCGAGGCGCGGAAGTCGCTGCACCGATGGCTGGCCGAGTGCGGAGCTGATCCGGACGCCCAGGCACTGGTGGACTTGGGCGCCCCCATTGACCGCTTGATCCATCGCACGCGAGAAATCGGGGCAGACCTGCTGGTGCTGGGCGTCACCGGTTCCTCGATGATCCCCATGGGCGCGGGCACGCTGGCGACCAAGTGCCTGCGCAAGGTGCCCGCCAAAGTGATGCTGGTTCACGAGGGCCACACCGGCCCCTTCCGAAACATTGTGGCCGCGGTGGACTTCTCTGAGCAATCTCGCGAGGCCGTGACTCAGGCACTGCGCGTGGCAGTGCAGGACGATGCCGTCGTGCATTTCCTGCACGTCTTCACTGGATCGTGGGGACGTTACGCGCTCGTCCCGGATGCTTGGGAAGTGGCTGAGTCGGAGGCGGCGCAATGCCGTCATGCGCTGGAGCAGCGGTTGCGCGAGTTCGTCGGGGACACTGCCGGGCGACAAAACCGTTTCACGGTCGTCGAAGCCTCCAATCACGGACACGGCATCGGGGAATACGCCCGGCGCATCCATGCCGATCTGGTGGTGCTGGGCGCGAAAGGCCGCAGCAATCTTGGCTACGTTCTGCTCGGCTCGACGGTCGAGCGACTGCTCCGTGAAGTCCCCTGTTCCTCCTTGGTGGTGCGGTCCGCGACTGCAACAGCCGGGTAGGAAGCCTGCCGGTTCTGACCAATACTAATTCTATGATGATAACTTTGATGCTCGTGACGGGCCTTGTGGCCCTGTATTTCGGTGCCGAGTGGCTCGTGCGCGGCGGGGCCTCGCTGGCCGTTCGGCTGGGCGTTACGCCGCTGCTCGTTGGCCTCACGGTGGTGGCCTACGGCACCAGCACGCCCGAGTTGATTGTGAGTTCCATGGCCGCCGCCAAGGGACAGGGGGCCATCGCCATCGGAAACGCCGTCGGCTCAAATATCTTCAATATCGGCGTCATCCTCGGTCTCACCGCCCTCATCTGTCCGATGCGCGTCCAGCTTCAACTCCTCAAGTTCGATATGTCGGTGATGCTGGGTGTCGCGCTGCTGTTCCTGTTTTTCTTCCGCGATGGCCAGATACAGCTCGGAGAGGCGCTCGTTTTCCTCGTCCTCATTGCCGTGTACACCGTACTAAACATTCGCCTCGCCCGCCGCCAAGTCAGCGTGGAAATCCAGCAGGAATTTGGCGAAGGCGTGCCGCAGACCACTGGTTCCCTGTGGAAAGACGCGGGGCTGATTGCGGCCGGCCTCGCGGTGCTGGTCGTGGGGTCGCGGCTGTTTGTGACCGGCGCGGTGGATCTCGCCCGCCTATTCAAACTGAGCGAAGCCTTCATCGGTCTCACGATCGTCTCCGCCGGCACCAGCCTGCCGGAACTGGCCTCGTCGCTCATGGCGGCCTGGCGCAAGCAACCCGACATCGCTATCGGCAACGTCATCGGCTCGAACATCTACAACATCCTGGCCATCCTGGGCGTCAGCGGCGTCATCGCTTCGCCCATCAACGGCCAGGGCGTGAGCCTGACGGACACCCTGGTCATGATCGGTATTTCCCTCGTGCTGCTGGTCATTGCCTGGACGGGCTTTCAGTTGCGTCGCTGGGAGGGCGCACTGCTGCTGGCCATTTACGGCGGCTACCTGTGGCACCTCTGGCCAAAATCCTAAATCGCGCATGACCGCCATTTTCCAACCAGCTCGTCCTCTGCAAACGCCCGCCCTCGCTTGGCGCTTCAGCGCGCGGCTCGCGCTGATGGCGTTGCTTTGGCTCGGACTCAACGGCACGGACTGGAGTTCGTGGATCGTTGGCGGACCGGTGGTGTTCGCCGCGGCCTGGATCAGCGTGAAGCTGCCGCCGGCGATGTCCTGGCATTGTTCCGTGGGCGGAGCGGTCGCCTTCGCCGCTTTCTTCCTCCGCGAGTCCCTGCGTGGCGGCTGGGATGTGGCCTGGCGCGCCCTAGCGCCGAAGCCGGCGCTGTCACCGGCCATCGTCTGTTTCCCGTTACGCTTGCCCTCGGGCGCCGCCCGGCTGTTTTTCTGCGGCACCATCAGCCTGCTGCCGGGCACTGCGGTGGTGGCCATCGCGGAGACAACCATCTGCGTCCATGCGCTGAATTTCTCGCCGCAGGTCGAGGAGGAACTCCGCGAACTGGAGCGCCGCGTGGCGGCGCTGTTTGGGCTGCCGCTCCCGAAACAAGACGAGGTGAACTCGTGAGCGCGCTCCTCTTCAGCGTCGCGGTCGCTCTGCTGCTCACCATCGTACTGGGGCTCGGCCATGTCTTCCGGCAGCCGGGGCGCGCCGACAGCCTGCTGGCCGCGCTGCTTTTTGGCAGCACCGGCGTCGCGCTGGTGCTGGTGCTCGGCCAGGGATTGGGAATGGACCGCGCGCTGGACATCGCGCTCGTGTTCGCGCTGCTCACGGCTGTACTCGGCGTGGCGTTCGTGCTTCGTGGCTGGCCGGACGACGACTCGAAGGAGGACCCCAAGCCATGATCGTGCTGGATATCCTTACTGGTGGGCTGCTCCTCGCGGCGCTGTTCTTTTTCGTGGCCGGAACGGTGGGCTTGCTGCGCTTTCCGGACCTGTATTCACGGCTGCACGCGCTGACCAAGGCGGACAACATCGGGCTGGGTCTCACCGTGCTGGCGCTGATGCTGCAAGCGAAAAGCTGGCCGGAAGTCTTCAAGCTCGGGTTGATCTGGGTTCTGGTGATGGTCGCCAGCGCCACCGTGTGTTTCCTCATCGGCAATGAAGCCTACCGGCGCGGCGTGAAACCGTGGACCAGGAGATCGCCATGATGCTGCAAATTTTCGATGGGGTGCTGCTCCTGATCATTGTCGTGCTCGCCTGGCGCTCGCTTAACGACCACGACCTGTTCCGCGCCGTGATCAAGTTCATCGCCCTCGGCCTGCTCATTGCTGTGGCCTGGGTGCGGCTCCGCGCGCCGGATGTGGCGCTGGCGGAAGCGGCGGTGGGCTCCGGCTTGACGGGCGCGCTCATCCTGTCGGCGCTGGCACGAATGCGAAAAGCGGAACCCGCCGTGGCCAAGGCACGCCCGAAGGAGCCGCAATGATGCGCCGGCTTCCCCTCGGAATCCTTTCGCTCGCTCTGCTTGCGGCCCTAAGTTGGGCCGTGCTTTCGCTGCCGGCGAAGCCGACTGGCCTGACCGAGGCGTCGCTGGCGAGGCTTCCTGAAAGCGGCGTGACCAATCCCGTCACGGCGGTGCTGCTCAATTATCGCGGCTACGATACGCTGCTCGAAGTCGGTGTGTTGTTGCTGGCCATCGTGGCCGTGTGGTCACTGCGCCGGGGCGAATGGCCCACCGACGATTTGCGCGACCGTCCGCTGCTGCTATCGCTCCTGCGCGTGGTGCTGCCGGTGCTGATGCTGGCGGCGGGGTATCTGCTTTGGATCGGCGCCTTCGCGCCGGGCGGGGCGTTCCAAGGCGGCGCTTTGCTCGGCGGCGCTTTGGTGCTGGCGATACTCGGTGGCCGGGGGCGGCGCGTCTTGAATCACGAACGCCTCTTGCGCGCGGGCCTGGTGGTGGGGGTGCTCGTCTTTGCGACAGTGTGCGCCGTCACGATGAGGCTGACCGGTGGTTTGCTTCAGTATCCGCGAGGCAGTGGCGGCACGTGGATCATGGTCATCGAATCCGCCGCATTGATTTCCATTGGTCTCACGCTGGGCCTGCTCTATCTCGGCGGCCGGCCCACGGGCGAAACCGGCAACGCGCCATCGCAAAATCCCTCAAGCCATGCCTGACGCCGACCATCGCATCTACCTGCTGGCCGGCGTGGCACTGTTCGCCCTCGGCTTTTACTCACTGCTGGTGCAGGCGCATCTGCTGCGACGCATCATGGCGCTCAATGTCATGAGCAGTGGCGTGTTCTTCGTGTACATCGCGCTTGCCGCGCAAACCTCCGGCCCGATTCCTGACCCCGTGCCGCACGCCATGGTGCTGACCGGCATTGTGGTGTCCGTCTGCGCGACGGGCCTCGCGCTGGCGCTGGCGGACCGTGTGCAAGCGGCGACCGGCCGGGTGGAACTCGGGGACGATGAAGACGCCGCTGCGCCTTCGGACGCGACTCCCGTAGCGAGCGACGAACACAAGGGAAAGCCATCGGCATGACCGCTGCCTCGGCCATTGCTCTGCTGATTCTCTCGCCGCTCGCCGCGGCGGCGCTGGCCTTTGCGCTTCCCAAGCGCGGGCGCGCCCTGGCACTCGGCACGGCGGCGGTGGTCGGCGCGGCCATCGTTCAACTCACCCGCGCGGTGCTGGCGGGTGGCGTGCAAACCCACCGGGTCGGCGGCTGGGGCGCACCGCTCGGCATTGATCTCCGGGCGGACGGACTTGCGTTGCTGATGCTGATGGTCACTGCGGGCATCAGCACCGCCATTTCCCTTTACGCGCAGGGCTATTTTCGTTCCGGGCATGATGACGAAGCCCCGCACCGCGAGCGCTACTTCTGGCCGTTGTTTCTGTTTCTTTGGACCGCCCTGAACGCGCTGTTTCTCTCGGCCGACATCTTCAATCTCTACGTCACGCTGGAACTGCTGGGCTTCGCCGCCGTGACGCTCGTGGCCCTTGCGGGCAAACGCGCGGCCCTCACGGCCGCGCTGCGCTACCTGTTCGTGAGCTTGTCGGCATCCTTGTTCTACCTGCTCGGGGTGGGGCTGGTTTACGGCCAGTGCGCCACGGTGGATCTCGCGTCGCTCGCGAGCAAAGCCCAGCCCGGGCCGACTTTGTGGGTCGCGCTGGCGCTGATGACCGGAGGGTTGATCGCCAAGGCCGCGCTGTTCCCCCTGCACTTTTGGCTGCCGCCGGCCCACGCCAACGCTCCCGCTCCGGTCAGCGCGCTGCTGTCGGCGCTGGTGGTGAAAGGCTCCTTTTATATCCTGCTCCGGCTTTGGTTCGAGGCGTTCCCGGCGCTGCTGACCCCCGGGGTCGCACAACTGTTCGGCGGGCTGGGCGCGGCCGCCATTCTCTGGGGCTCGGTCCAAGCGCTGCTTCAGGCGCGGCTCAAGCTGCTCATCGCCTATTCGACGGTCGCCCAACTCGGTTACCTCTTCCTCTTGTTCCCGCTGGCGGCCGAGCGTGAAGGCGGTTTCGTGGCGTGGAGCGGCGGCTTGATTTTCCTGGGCGCGCACGCCTGTGCGAAGACAGCGATGTTTCTCGCCGCGGGTAACATCCTCCACGCCGCGGGCCACGACCGCATCAAGGACCTCGATGGTATCACGCACTCCCTGCCGATCTCGGTTTTCGCGTTCGGGATGGCGGGCTTGAGTCTGGTCGGCCTGCCGCCCAGCAGTGGCTTCGCGGGCAAGTGGCTGCTGCTGAATTCCGCCCTCGCCCAAGGCCAGTGGTGGTGGGTGGGTGTCATTTTTATCGGCAGCCTGCTCGCGGCGGGCTACGTCGTGCGCGTGCTCACCCATGCTTTCACGCGAGTCGCCGAGCCCACGACGCCGAATCCCCTTCCGCCAGTGATGGAATGGACGGCGCTGACCTTGGCGCTGCTGGCAATCGGGCTGGGCTTTGCGTCCCATTGGGTGGCCGAGTTGTTGCGCGTGGGCGCGCCGGTGATCGGGCCGGGGCTGATGGGAGGAACTGCGTCATGAACGTCCACGGTCTTCTTCTGCTCGGCATCCTGCTGAGTTCGTTCGTGACAGGCCTGGTGATCTTTTTTCTGAAGGAAGAAAGCCATCGGTTGCGCATAGGGCTGAACCTGCTCGGCGCGGCGGCGAAACTGATCTTCGTCGTCGCCTTGATCATGGGCGTCTACCGCGGCCAGACCTATGCCCTTGCCTTCGAGTTCCTGCCGGGCATCGAGTTCGCCCTCGGCGCGGATGCCAACTCGGTCCTCTTCGTGACCTTGTCCACGGTGCTGTGGTTTTGGACCACCCTCTACGCGGTCGGCTACTTGGAGCACTCACCGCATCGCCGCCGGTTCTTCGGCTTCTTCAGCCTGTGCGTCACGGCCACCACCGGCCTCGCGCTGTCGGCCAACCTAATCACCTTCCTCACCTTCTTCGAGCTGCTCACGGTTTCAACGTATCCGCTGGTGGTGCATCGCGGCACGAAGGAAGCCATGCGAGGAGGGAAGATCTATCTCGCCTACACGCTGACGGGCGGCGCGGTGCTGCTGTTGGCGGTGGCGTGGTTGCACAGCCTGGCGGGACCGGTGGTGTTCAAGGAGCGCGGCGTGCTCCAGGCTCTGGCCTCCAGCCATCCGACTGAGCTGCAAATCATCTTTCTGCTCTTCATGATTGGCCTCGGCGTGAAGGCCGCGATCGTGCCGCTGCACGGCTGGCTGCCCAAAGCGATGGTCGCGCCCGCGCCAGTGAGTGCGCTCCTGCACGCGGTGGCGGTGGTGAAGGCCGGGGCATTCGGCATCGTGCGCATCGTGTATGACGTGTATGGCGCGGATACGGCAGCCCAGCTCGGCGTGCTGCACCCGCTGGCCATCGCCGCCGGCGTCACGATCGTCTATGGCTCGGTGCAGGCGCTGTTCCAAGACGAACTCAAGAAGCGACTCGCCTATTCCACCGTCAGCCAAGTCTCCTACATTGTGCTGGGGGTCGCCATCCTCGGGCCGGCAGCGACCATCGGCGGCCTGGCGCATCTCGTGCATCAAGGCCTCATGAAGATCACCTTGTTTTTCGGCGCGGGAAACTACGCCGAAGCACTTGGCATCCATCGCGTGAGCGAGATGAACGGCGTGGGCCGCCGGATGCCGCTCACCACGGCGGCGTTCACCATCGCCGCGCTGGGCATGATCGGGGTGCCGCCGCTGGCGGGCTACGTCAGCAAGTGGTATCTGCAAAAGGGCGCGATCCAAGCTGGCGAAGAATGGGTGGCGCTGGTGCTGGGCGCCAGCAGTCTGCTCAACGCGGCTTACTTCCTGCCGATTCTTTACCGCGCCTGGTTCTTGAGCCCTCCGGAGCAATCGGCGCAGGAGCATCGCTTCGGCAGATGGGAGACACATTGGATGCTCGTGCTGCCGCCCTTGGTGACGGCGGTGCTCGTGATCTGGGCGGGCGTATTTGCGGAATCCCCTTTCAGCCCGCTGGCGTGGGTGAAGTTGATTGCCGCACGGGAATACGGACCATGAACCTGGAGCCACTCGACTCCCTGCTCGTGCTCGCGGCCGTGGGCCTGCCGCTGTTGGCGACGCTGGCGCTGACGGGGGCCAGGTGGCGACCGGCAGTCATGCGCGCCACACCCCTGGTGGCGGTGCCGGCGCTGCTGCTCGCCTTGGCGGGCCAGACCGGAGCGGGCTTCCGCGTGCCGTGGCTGCACCAGCATACGATGCTGGAGTTGGACGCCGTGGGGCGCGTCTTTCTTGGTTTTTCCAGCGTTTTGTGGCTGGCGTCCGGCTGGTACGCCCGCGCCTATCTGGCGCACGATCCGAACCGGGTTCGCTTTCATCTGTTCTTCCTGCTGGCCATGGCCGGTAACTTCGCGCTGATTCTCGCCGCCGATATCCCGACCTTCTACATCGGCTTCGCGCTGATGGGCCTGGCCGCCTCGGGGTTGGTGCTGCATCGCGGCGACGCCGAAGCCACGCAGGCCGGGCGGGTTTACCTCGCGCTGGCCATGCTCGGTGAAGTCTTGATCTTCACTGGCTTCGCGTTCCTCGTAATCGCTGGCGGCACGACCGAGATTGCGGCACTTCATCGTGGCGTCTTCAGCCAGCCGGCGCTGTTACTGCTGTTGGCGGGTTTCGGCATCAAAGCCGGTGCGCTCGGCCTGCATTTCTGGCTGCCCTTGGCGCATCCGGCGGCGCCGGTGCCGGCCAGCGCGGTATTGAGCGGGGCGATGATCAAGGCGGGGTTGCTCGGGTGGATTCGCTTTCTCCCGCTGGGTGAGGCGGCCATGCCTTGGTGCGGATTCACGCTGATTTGCGCCGGCCTAGGCGCGGCGTTCCTCGGCACGTTCGTGGGCGTGGTGCAGCGGAATCCCAAGACCGTGCTGGCCTACTCCAGCATCAGCCAAATGGGGATTATGGCCGTGGGGGTAGGAATCGGGGCGCTGCGGCCTGAGGCATGGCTGGAGATTCAGACGGCGCTGCTCATCTACGCCACGCATCACGCACTGGCCAAGGGTGCTCTCTTCCTCGGCGTCGGCCCGGCCCACGCGGCGCACACGCTCGGTCAAGTCCTCACAGCGAGAGTGGGGCTGCTGATTGCGGCGCTGGCCCTGGCAGGCGCTCCCCTCACCAGCGGCGCGCTCGCCAAGGTGGCGCTCAAAAGCAACCTTGGGTTTCTGCCGAGCGGCTGGGCGGTCGTTTTGGGCGTCCTGTTGCCGCTGGCGGCCGTCGGCACAACGCTGAAAATGGCGCGGTTTCTCTGGCTCACGTGGCCGCAGCGCGCGCCCACGACGGAGGCATCCGCCAAAGGCATGTGGATGCCGTGGCTCAGTCTGGTGGGCGCGGTGCTGGTGGGCGTGTGGCTGCTGCCGGGCGCGTTGGGCTTGCTTCCCGTCAAACTCACCGCCGAGAAGTTGTGGCTGGCGACCTGGCCGTTGCTCGCCGGCGGCGCGCTCGCACTCCTGGGCGCATGGCTGCGTCGTTGGTTCTCCCATGATCTGACCCGTTGGCTGCCGGCGGGCGACATGGGCGTGTTCTTTGAGAAATTGCTGGCGCGCGTTCAGCTCGACCTGCCGTCCGCGGCCGGTTCGCACCCCGCACACGGACTTGGGCATGACGAACCTGCCGCGGAGGAGGTCTCGCCGTGGTCGGCCCGCCTCGTAAGCGCGGGCGAGCATCTAGCTCGGATCGAGGCGCGCCTGCGCTCGTGGCCGGTCGCCGGCGCGTTGCTGCTCCTGCTCATGGGACTACTTCTCGGGCTGCTAACGGGAGAACGAAACTGAAAGCCCATCGATTTTCCCTATGAAAGAACTCCTTATCCAGCATCGGCACACTTTACCTGCCAGTAGATTCGCGCCGTTGCTGGACGCAGACCACGCCATTAACCCAGCACTTTTATGAAACGTTTCAAACACTTGCTCGTTCATCTCGATCTTCAGGGCGACCACGATCAGGCGGCGGTTCGCTACGCCTCCGCCGTGAGCCGGCTGGGCGGTTCCAAGCGGATCGAGTTTGTCCATACCGGGCCTGCGCCAACTCTCATTGCCGGGTTCGCGGATGACTCCCCAGCCCGCGCGGCCGCCTGGCTGCGCGAGTCGAATGCCGAGGTCGAACGGCTGGTTCACCGCCACTTCCGCGGTCCCCAGGGATGCCGAGTGCAGATCCAGGTGATCGGCGGAGCCGGGTTCCATGACTTGCTGAATCAATTGCGCCGGCAGGACACCGATCTCATCCTTGTCGGCAAGAGTGAAACCAACGTTGCCTTCGTGGAAAAACTGGTCCGCAAGGCACCGTGCTCGGTGATGGTCGTGCCTCCGGGCCGCTCGGTGGCCTACCGCCGCATCTTGGTAACCACGGATTTTTCGGAGCACTCCGCCCGGGCGATGGAGGTGGCGGTCGCGTTTGCCCAGGCGCGGAAGTTGAAACAAATCCACTGTTTCCATGGTTACCAGATTCCTTATGGCCATCACAAGACAGGTATCCCAGTGGAGCGGTTTCGACGGGAGACGGAGGCATGGGCAAGGGACCGCTACCAGCAATTCCAGCGGGCGATTCGCTTCGGCGAACTCCGGGGCACCTTCATCTGCCAAGAGAGCCCCTTGGTAGCGCAGGCCATTCTCAGGCAAGCCCACCAGCAGCCGAGCGATCTGCTCGTGATGGGCGCTCGCGGCCAGGATGCCCTGTCGGAAGCACTGCTTGGCAGCACCACCGCTCAGGTCGTCCGCGAGACCCAGATCCCCACACTGGTCGTGAAACCGAAGGGGGCCGGGCGTTCCTTCCTCGATTGGTTGCTCGGGAGCGAGCGGGCCTGAACAGCACCGCAGATGACGAACTGGAATCAACCTCTCATCGAAACATGAGCTTCGCAAAGCCCACCGCTAACGCCCTCCAGCCTCTTTTGGACCGCCACTGGCATCATCTGCCTGCAAACGAGGTGGGGCGATTGCTCGAAACGAACCTCGAAACCGGCCTCGACCTGTTCGCCGTGAAGCATCGCCGGGAGCAGTTCGGCCTCAACCAGCTCACGGCACGAAAAGGCCAAAGCGCGTGGATGAGCTTACTGCTCCAGTTCCACAATCCGCTCATCTACATCCTGCTCGCCGCCGGCGGAATCAAGCTGGCAATGGGCGGCCTCGTGGACGCCGCCGTCATCCTGGCGGTGGTGGCGATCAACGCTTGGATCGGTTACCTGCAGGAAGCCAAGGCCGAACGCGCCATCGAAGCGCTGTCGCGCAGCCTGGTGATGGAGACGACCGTCATGCGCGCCGGGAAAACCCAGCGTGTGCCCTCGCCGGAACTGGTGCCCGGCGACCTCGTGTTGCTCGCTTCCGGCGACAAAGTGCCGGCCGATTTGCGCATGGTGTTCACGCGCGACCTGCAGGTGGCGGAAGCCGCGTTGACGGGCGAATCCACCTCCGTCGAGAAATCCGCCCAGACCGAACTCGCGCCGGAAACGGTCCTCGCCGACCGCGCGAACATGGCTTACGCTTCCACCTTGGTGACCTACGGCCAAGGACGCGGTATCGTCACCGGCACGGGCGATCACACGGAGATCGGCCGCATCTCGGAAATGATCTCCACGGCGGGAAGTCTGGAGACACCGTTGACGCGAAAAATCCGGGCCTTCGGGCACAAACTGCTCATCCTGATCCTCGGCCTCGCTGCGCTGGTCATGGCCGTCGGCTTCTGGCGCGGCGAGAGCCTCGACGAGATCGTGTCGTCCGCCATCGCACTGGCCGTGGGCGCGATCCCCGAAGGATTGCCCGCAGCCGTGACTGTGACGCTGGCCATCGGTGTCTCGCGGATGGCCCGGCGCCGCGCCATCATCCGCAAGTTGCCCGCTGTTGAGACTTTGGGCAGCACCACTGTGATCTGCTCGGACAAGACCGGCACCCTCACGCAAAACCAGATGACCGTGCGGCACGTCGTGGTGGGTGCGGACGTCTTCGACGTGGGTGGGAATGGCTATGAGCCGCTCGGCGACATCACAGGGAACGGGAACCCGTGCTCTCCGGGCGACGCGCCCGGCTTGTCCGAGTGCCTGCTCGCCGGATTGGTCTGCAACGACAGCGCGCTGGTGCAGAAGGAAGGCCGCTGGGATGCCCAGGGCGACCCGACCGAGGTGGCGTTGATTGTGGCCGCGAGCAAAGCTGGCCTGGAGGACGCGGCGGTGAAGCAGCGCCTGCCACGGGTGGATGTGATTCCGTTCGAGTCGCAGCACCAGTTCATGGCCACGCTGCACGAGGACGCTTCCGCGGGCCGCAAGTTGGTTTACCTGAAGGGCGCCGTGGAGGTCGTGCTCGACCGCTGCCAGACCGCTTTCGACCCGCGCCGGCAATCGATCGAGCTCGACCGTGAGCGAATCCAGGAACAAGTCGGAAAGCTCACTGCGTCCGGCCTGCGCGTGCTGGCTTTCGCCCGGGCCGAGATGCCATCGGACACCCAGCGCATCAACGCCCACAGCCTGCCGCGCCAGTTCACTTTTCTCGGCTTGCAAGGGATGATTGATCCACCCCGCCCGGAAGCGATCGAGGCCGTGGCGGCGTGCCAGCGCGCCGGCATCCAGGTGAAGATGATCACGGGCGATCACGTCGGAACGGCGTTGGCGATCGGAAAGCAGTTGGGCCTCGTGAAGGAGTCGGCCGCTTCGACCCGTCCCGCGGCATTGTCGGGGAAGGAACTGGCTGTGCTCTCCGACGAGCAGCTCATTGAAACCGCCGAGAACGTATCCGTCTTCGCTCGCGTTTCCCCCGAGCAGAAACTTCGGCTGGTGGAAGCCCTGCAAGCGCGCGGTCATGTCGTGGCCATGACCGGCGACGGCGTCAACGATGGCCCCGCGCTCAAGCAGGCCGACATCGGGGTGGCCATGGGCATCACCGGCACCGAGGTGGCCAAGGAGGCCTCCGACATGGTGCTGACCGATGACAACTTCGCCTCCATCCGCGCCGCAGTGGAGGAGGGGCGCAACGTCTTCGACAACCTGACCAAGATCATCACCTGGGCGTTGCCGAGCAATCTGGGCCAGGGCCTGGTGATATTGGCCGCAGCGCTGGCGGGCACCACGCTGCCCATCCTCCCCCTGCAAGTGCTCTGGATCAACATGACCACCGGCGGCGTGCTCGGACTCTTGCTCGCGCTGGAGCCGAAGGAACACGACATCATGCATCGTCCGCCGCGCGCACCCGACGCGCCGATTCTCACCCGCCGAATGCTGGCGCAAGTGGCATTCGCGGCAGGGATCATTCTTGTCGCCGCTTTCGGCTTGTTCCAGTGGGAACTCGCCCGGGGCGCGAGTCTCGAGGCCGCGCGCACGGTGGCGCTCAACACCGTGGCGGTCATTCAGGCATTTTACCTCCTGAACTGCCGTTCCCTGAACCACTCCGTCTTATCCGTCGGCCTGTTTCGCAATGGCTGGCTGTGGCTGGGGATCGTGGGAATGTTGCTCCTGCAGGTGGCTTTGACCCATGCGCCCTTCCTCAACGCCATCTTCCGTACCGCGCCCATCGGCTGGGACGATTGGCTGCGCATCTTGGCGGCCGGCGCGATCGCCGTCGTCCTGGTGGAAGCCCAGAAAGCGCTTCGGTCCCGACCGGCCCGGCAAACCCCCTCTTAAACCATGACTACACGCGTCGTCGTTGAAATCATCATCATCCTGCTTCTGCTGGTGGCGAACGGCGTCTTTGCCATGACTGAGATGGCGGTGGTGTCGGCGCGCAAGTCGAAGCTCAAGAAACTCATTGAGGCCGGCGTGCCGGGCGCGCATGTGGCGCTGCAATTAGCCGAGTCGCCGAACCGCTTTCTGCCGACCGTGCAGATTGGTATCACAATAATGGGCCTGCTGGCGGCAGCCTTTGGCGGCGCCACCGTGGCTGAGCAAATCGCCGCCGCACTCGAGCCCCATTCCACGTTGGCGCCCTACGCCGAAGCGATTGGCCTGGGCGTGGTGGTGGTCGCGTTGACTTATCTGTCTTTGATCATCGGTGAGCTGGTCCCCAAGCGCCTGGCCCTGGCCAACCCGGAGGGCATCGCCTGCCGTTTCGGGCGGCTGATTGATGGGTTGAGCCGGCTGGCCCGCCCCGCGATTTGGATTCTGGGCGTGTCCACGGATGCGTTGTTGCGCTTGCTCCGCGCCACGCCGCAGAAAGCCGAAACGGTTTCGGAGGAGGAAGTGAAGCTGCTGCTCCAGGAAGGCCTGGACGCCGGCGTCTTTCACGCGGCGGAGCCCGCGATGGTGGCATCAGTGCTGGCCTTTGATCGTCGCCCTGTTCGAGACGTGATGACCCCGCGTGAGAAACTCGTCTTCCTCAACCAAGACGACTCGCACGAGGCGGTCTGGCACAAGATCGTCGTGTCGGCCCATTCGCAGTTTCCGGTTTATCAAGACCGCAAGGACCGGGTGGTCGGCGTGGTGTCGGTCAAATCCATTTACGCCAACCTTGCCGCCGGTGCCGGGGTGAAGCTCGCCGACCTGATGACGCAGCCGCTGCTCGTGCCGGCCACCCAGACGGTGACGCAGCTGCTCGAAGATTTCAAAAAGACCGGGCGACACCTCGCGCTCGTGACCGATCAAGCAGGCGCCGTCGTGGGCCTCGTCACGCTGGTGGATGTGCTCGAAGCCATCGTGGGTGAAATCCCGTCCTTGGAAGACCGGCTCAGACCCGAAGCGCGCCGCCGGGAAGACGGCTCGTGGCTGGTGGACGGGCGCTTCGACACGGCAAAGCTCGGATCGCTGCTCGGCGTCGCGGGGTCGCCCCCCGAAGGACAATCCGTAGCGGCCTTTGCGGCGGCGCAACTTGGGAGCGCCCTCGGTGAAGGTGCCTCGTTCGTCTGGCACGACCATCGATTCGAGATCATCGACATGGATCGTCAGCGCGTTGACAAAGTGCTGGTAACGCCAAGGTCACGGCCAGCCTGAGTTCATGGAACACTCATTGCCCCACTTCACTGCGAGCGGACTGGGTTTCGCTTGCGGCCTGACATTGATGGCCGGGCTAGCCGGCGGCATGGCGCTGAGCCTTTTGCTGCTGAAATAATGAATGCGAAATTGAATACTCTGGTTCACGCGCGGTGGTTCGAGCGAACCATCCTGGCGGTGATCGTTCTGGCGGGAGTTCTCGCCGGTCTGGAAACGAGCGCCGCGATGCTGGAGCGGCACGGCCCGCTGCTGCGCGTTCTCGATGCGGGGGTGCTCGGAGTGTTCATCACGGAGATGGTGCTCAAGCTGGCCGCCCACGGGCGGAGGCCTTGGATGTATTTCCGCGATGGCTGGAACGTGTTCGATTTCCTGATCGTGCTGCTCTGCTGCCTGCCGGCGGAGCCCGGTTTTGCCGCAGTCTTCCGCCTGACGCGCAGCCTCCGGCTGCTGCGCCTCGTCACCGCCCTGCCGAAACTCCAGCTCCTCGTCGGTGCCCTGCTGAAAAGCCTCGGGGCGATGGGTTACGTGGGGCTGCTGCTCGGGTTGATGTTCTACATCTACGGCGTGGCCGGCGTGCATCTGTTCGGCAAAGTCGATCCGCTGCATTTCGACTCGCTGGCACCGGCGCTGCTCTCACTCTTCCGGGTGATCACGCTGGACAACTGGAGTGATATCTTCCGCCCCGCCCAGACGGTGGCCCCGCTGGCGGCGACGGTTTACTTCGTCAGTTTCATCCTGCTCGGCACAATGATCATGTTGAACCTTTTCATCGGCATCGTGATGAACAGCATGTCCGAGATGCACGCGGAGATCGAACAGCGGGACCGTGCGCTGCGTGTGAAGGAACTCGGCCACGCTACGTTGGCCGATGATCTCAACCAGTTGGAAAAGCAGATTGACGCCCTGAAGGAGCAGACCCTGAAACTCAAGACGCGCCTAGCCCGGGAGCCGGAACCTGCGGAGAAGACGACGTGACCTCATCATCCGAAATGATCGCGCCGATTGAACCCACCGCGAGCAGGCCGTATCGGCTGCTCTCGAATGAACTGCTACGGCCGCAGCGAATCCTGGAAAAACCACTGCCGCAGAAATGGTCTCCCAAGCTCCTCCGCGGCACGAGTCGCATCAACCCTCTGAGCCACGTCGGGCAACCTGACCCGGCGGTGCCGACTAAACAAAAGACTCCGGGATGAATTCACCTGAAAGGATTCTCGGTCCTGGGTAATTTCACGCTAGCTCATCCCGCTCTATTCGATTTATCCACAATATCCCCATGTACGAAAACCTGCTCGATCCGCTCTTCCTGTTTTTCATGGTCGGCTTTATTGCCGGAATTTTAAAGTCCGACCTGAAACTCCCCGATGCCGTCTATCAACTCCTGAGCACGTATCTCCTGCTGGCGATTGGCTTGAAGGGCGGAGTGCAACTCGCGCAGGCCAGTGTCGGTCATATCGCCGGACCCATTTTGGCGACGTTGGCGCTCGGCCTGATTATTCCCGTCGTGGCCTTTGTGATTTCACTGCGCGTCGGCCGGCTCAACCGGCCCGATGCCGCCTCGCTCGCGGCGCATTACGGTTCTGCCAGCGCGGTGACGTTTGCGGCGGCGTTGGCCATGCTCAAGCGCACGGGCGTGGAGCACGAAGGATTTCTCCCGGTGCTGCTCGTGATCCTGGAAATCCCCGCGATCCTCGTGGCGATTTTTCTGCATCGCTTGGGGCAGAACACTACCAGTGCGGGTTATGGTGGGATCGTGCGGGAGTTGCTGCTCAATCGCTCAGTGTTTCTATTGGTCGCGGGCATGGTGGTCGGGCTGATTTCCGGTCCGGTTCGCTTCGCGCCGTTTGAGTTGCTGTTTGTCCAAGCCTTCAAGCCGGTGCTGGCGTTTTTCATTCTCGAAATGGGCCTGGTGGCTGCGCTGCGTCTGCCGGAAATTCGCCGCTCCGGGATATTTCTAGTCGCCTTCGCGATCCTCATGCCACTCGCCAGTGGCGCGCTGGGCGGCTGGTTCGGTCTGTTGAGCGGCTTGTCCGGCGGTGGCGCTACGATCCTGGCCACGCTCGCCGCGAGCGCTTCGTACATCGCGGCCCCGGCCGCGATCCGCCACGCGATACCCGAAGCCAATACCGGTATGTCCATCGCCGCCGCTCTCGGCATCACCTTTCCTTTCAATCTCGCCTTTGGTATCCCGCTCTACTCTTGGTGGGTCGGTTATCTTAGTGCCTGATTAAAGCACGCCACTCATGTTTGCCCAACTGCTCGAATATTTCCAAGCCTCGCCCCTGACCATCTGGGGACCCTTTCTCGTTTTGCTGCTCTGCGGGATTGGCCTGCCCTTGCCCGAGGATATCGTGCTGATGGTCGCAGGTGCGCTAGGCTTCATCGAAGGCCGATCCTGGGTGGAGGTGACCGTCTTGATGTACT
>Ga0209591_10000990_pt1 | contig 36424 bp, 31 predicted proteins | sample MAT01_FD_187207 | JGI IMG/M metagenome (GOLD analysis project Ga0209591, IMG submission 187207) | Freshwater microbial communities from Lake Fryxell liftoff mats and glacier meltwater in Antarctica - MAT-01 (SPAdes) (version 2) | ecosystem: Environmental > Aquatic > Freshwater > Ice > Liftoff... | reverse complement strand
CGCCTTCTGTGCGTGCAGGCGGTTCTCCGCCTCGTCCCACACCGCGCTGGCCGGGCCGTCGATCACGTCGTCGGTGATCTCGTGGCCGCGGTGCGCGGGCAGGCAGTGCAGGACGATCGCCCCCGGTGCGGCGCGCCCGAGCAGACCGGAGTCGATCTGCATCGGACGGAACGGGGCCACCCGGTCCAGGCCGTCGACCTCCTGCCCCATCGACGTCCACGTGTCGGTCACCAGTACGTCGGCCCCGTCCACGGCGGCGTGCGGATCGGCGATCAGCTCCACGCCGCCGCCGGTCTCCGCGGCGCGGCTCGCGGCGTCACGCAGGATCTCGCTGCTCGGGGTGAAGGCCTCCGGGGCACAGATCCGCACGTGCAGGCCCGCCGTGGCGCCGCCGAGCAACAGGGAGTGCGCCATGTTGTTGGCGCCGTCGCCGAGGTAGGTGAGGGTGAGCCCGGCGAGGCGGCCGAACCGCTCACGGATGGTCTGCAGGTCGGCGAGCACCTGGCAGGGGTGGAACTGGTCGGTGAGCGCGTTGACCACCGGGACGGTCGCGCCGGCGGCCATCTCCTCGATGCGCGACTGGTCGCCGGTGCGCCACACGATCGCGTCGACGTAGCGCGACATCACCCGTGCCGTGTCGCCGATCGTCTCCCCGCGGCCCAGCTGGCTCGCGTGCCCGTCGATGATCAGCGAGGTGCCACCGAGCTGGGCGATGCCGACCTCGAACGACATGCGGGTCCGGGTGGACGTCTTGTCGAACAGCACGGCCACGGACCTCGGGCCGTCCAGCGGGCGGTGGCGAAACGGATCGGCCTTCATCGTGTCGGCGAGGTCGAGGATCTCTCGCTGCTCGTCGGGGCTCAGGTCGTCGTCGCGCAGGAGGTACCGGGTCACGTGGCGGCGTCCAGGATCATCGGGAGCGCGGTGAGGAACTCCCCCGCCTGCGCCTCGGTGAGCACCAGCGGCGGGGCCAGCCGCACGCGGTCCGGCACGGCGTTGTTGATCAGGAATCCGGCATCGCGGGCGGCCGCCGCGACCGCCGCCGACACCGGCTCGCGGAGCACGACACCGATCAGCAGGCCCGCTCCGTCGACGCCACGCACGAGCGGGTGGCCCAGCGCCTCGATCCCCGCGACGATCTTCTTGCCGACGAGCGTGACGTGCTCCAGCAGACCGTCGGACGCGATCGTGGTGAGCACGGCCAACGCGGCGGCACAGCACACGGGGTTGCCGCCGAACGTCGTACCGTGCTGGCCCGGTTCGAGCAGCGACGCGGCCGCGCCGATACCGATGCAGGCGCCGACCGGGAGACCACCGCCGAGCCCCTTCGCCAGGGTGACGACGTCGGGCACGACACCGGCGGTCCGGTGGGCGAACCAGGCGCCGGTCCGTCCGATGCCGGTCTGCACCTCGTCGATCACGAGCAGCGCGCCGTGGGCCGCCGTGATCTCCCGGGCGGCCCGCAGGTAGCCCTCGGGCGGGGTGACCGCGCCGGCCTCGCCGAGGATCGGTTCGAGGAACACCGCTGCGGTGTCCGGTCCGACCGCCGCGTCGAGCGCGACGACGTCGCCGAAGGGCACGTGGGAGACGCCCGGGGGCATCGGCTCGAACGGCGCGCGCTTGGACGGCTGGCCGGTGAGCGCGAGCGCGCCCATCGTCCGGCCGTGGAAGGAGTTCTCCGCGGCGACGATGTGCGGGCGGCCGGTGCGGCGCGCCATCTTGAAGGCGGTCTCGTTGGCCTCGGCACCGGAGTTGCAGAACAGGACCCTCGCGCCGGGCTGGTCGAGCAGCTCGAGGAGCTTCTCGGCCAACGCCAGCGGGGGCTCGGTGACGTAGAGGTTGGAGGTGTGGCCGAGCGTCGAGATCTGCCGAGTGACCGCCTCGACGACCGCGGGATGGGCGTGCCCGAGCGCGTTGACCGCGATGCCGCCCAGCAGGTCGAGATAGCGGCGGCCGTCGGCGTCCCAGACCTGCGCGCCGCTGCCGCGCACGAGCGCCAGCGGGGGGGTGCCGTAGTTGTTCATCATCGACGAGCTCCACCTGGCCGTGAGCGCGTCGCCGTCGGTCATGGGGTCACCATCGTTCCGGCTCCCTCGTTGGTGAAGACCTCGAGCAACACCGAATGGGGCACCCGCCCGTCGATCACGTGGGCCTGGCCGACCCCTCCGCGCACCGCCCGCAGGCACGCCTCCATCTTCGGCGCCATCCCGTTCGCGAGGTGCGGGAGCATCGGCTCCAGCTCGGCGGCAGTGAGCTCGCTGATCACCGACTCGGGGTCGGGGTGGTTCGCGCGGAGCCCCTCGACGTCGGTGAGGACCACGAGCTTGGCGGCGTCCAGCGCAACGGCGAGCGCGGCGGCCGCGGAGTCCGCGTTGATGTTGTAGACCGTGCCGTGGACGTCCGGGGCGACGCCCGCGACCACCGGGATGCGTCCCGCGCGGACGATGTCGAGGACCGCGTCGGGGTTGACCGCCGCGACGTCGCCGACCAGCCCGATGTCGACCGGCTCGCCGTCGACCAGCGCGGTGCGCTTCTCCGCCGTGAACAGGTGCGCGTCCTCGCCGGAGAGCCCCACCGCGTACGGCCCGTGCTGGTTGATCAGCCCGACGAGCTCGCGGCCGACCTGCCCGACGAGCACCATCCGCACGACGTCGATCGTCTCGGGGGTGGTCACGCGCAGACCGCCGCGGAACTCCGCCGGCAGCCCGAGCCGGTCGAGCATCGCGGTGATCTGCGGTCCGCCCCCGTGCACGACGACGGGCAGGATGCCGGCGAGGCGCAGGAACATCATGTCGCGGGCGAACGCCTGCTTGAGCTCGTCGTCGACCATGGCGTTGCCGCCGTACTTGACCACGACGATCCGGCCGTGGAACCGCTGCAACCAGGGCAGGGCCTCGGCGAGGATGGCCGCCTTCTCCCCCGCGCGCTTCAGTCTCGTCGCCGGGGAACCCTCAGGAGGAGTAGGCACTGTTCTCCTCCACGTAGGCGCGGGACAGGTCGGTGGTGAGGATCTCCGCTGTGCCGTGGCCGAGGCCGAGCTCGATCGCCACCAGGATCTCCTTGCCCGACAGGTCGGCGGCGGCGCGGTCGCCCCACGCCACCCCGCCCCGGCACAGCAGCACCCCGTTGATGGTGACGTCGAGCAGGTCCGGGTCGACGTCGGCGGCCGAGTAGCCGACGGCAGCCGCGACCCGTCCCCAGTTGGGGTCGGAGCCGAACAGCGCGGTCTTGACCAGGCTGTCACGGGCCACGGTGCGCGCCACGGTGACGGCGTCGTCCTCGCCGGCCGCGCCGCTCACCCGCACGGTGACGCGCTTGGTGATGCCCTCCGCGTCGGCCTGCATCCGCTGTGCGAGATCGCGACACACGGCCGTGAGCGCGGTGGTGAGATCCATCGGGTCGACCTCGACGCCGCTCGCGCCCGAGGCCATGGCGATCACGGCGTCGTTGGTGGACATCGAGCCGTCGATGTCGAGCCGGTCGAAGCTCACCCGTACGGCGGCCCGCAGCGCCTCGCGCAGCGCCGCCGCGTCGATGACCGCGTCGGTGGTGAGCACCGAGAGCATGGTGGCCATCGACGGCGCGATCATGCCCGCACCCTTGGTGAACCCGCCGATCGTCCAGCCTGCGGGGTCGGCGTGGCTCGCCTGCTTGGCCACGGTGTCGGTGGTCATCACCGCGGTGGCGGCGGCCAGCCCGGCGTCGGCGTCGGCGGCCAGCCGGGTGGAGGCGGCCACGACGCCGGCCAGGACGGCCTCGCGCGGGAGCTGGGCGCCGATCAGCCCGGTGGAGCAGACCGCGACCTCGATCGCACCGCACCCCAGCACCTCGGCGGCCCGCTCCGCGGTGGCGTGGGTCGTCCGGAAGCCCTCCGGTCCGGTGCAGGCGTTGGCGCCACCGGAGTTGAGCACGACGGCCCGCAGCCTGCCGGTGGCCAGTACCTGCTCGGACCACAGCACCGGGGCGGCCTTGACCTTGTTGCGGGTGAACACGGCCGCCGCGTCGTGGCGCGGGCCGTCGTTGACCACGAGGGCGAGGTCGAGACCGCCGCTGCTCTTGAGGCCAGCGGCGATGCCCGAGGCCCGGAAGCCCCGTGGAGCCGTGACGGTCACGGCGCGACTCCCGTCAGGGGGAGCCCGGTGGTCTCCGGCAGCCGCAGGGCCAGGTTCATGCATTGCACAGCGCCTCCGGCGGTGCCCTTGGTCAGGTTGTCGACGGCGGCGACGGCGATCAGCCGCCGCGCGTCGGCGTCGACCGTGACCTGCAGGTGAACGGTGTTGGAGCCGAGCGTGGCCGAGGTGGACGGCCAGGAGCCCGCCGGCAGCAGATGGACGAACGGCTCGTCGGCGTAGGCCTTCGCGTAGGTCTCGGTGATCTCCGCGACCGATGCCCCGGTGCGCGCCGAGCAGGACGCCAGGATCCCGCGCGGGAGCGGGGCCAGTACCGGTGTGAAACTCACGCCGACCGGTCTCCCCGCGGCCGTCGACAGGTTCTGCGCGATCTCGGGGGTGTGCCGGTGGGTGCCGCCCACGCCGTACGCCGACAACGAGCCCATCACCTCGGCGCCGAGCAGGTGCGCCTGGGGCGCTCGGCCCGCGCCCGACGTACCGGTGACGGCGGTGATCACCACGTCGGGCTCGGCGAGGCCCGCGGCCAGTGCCGGGAACAGCGCGAGGCTGACCGCGGTCGGGTAGCAGCCGGGTACCGCGACCCGTCTCGCACCCCGCAGGGCGTCGCGGGCGCCGGGCAGTTCGGGCAGGCCGTAGGGCCAGCTCCCGGCGTGCTCACCGCCGTACCACCGGGTCCAGGCGCCGGCGTCGGCGAGTCGGTGGTCGGCGCCGCAGTCGATCACCACTGTGGCGTCGCCCAACTCGGCCGCGAGCGCCGCCGAGTGGCCGTGCGGCACGGCGAGGAACACGACGTCGTGCCCCGCGAGGGCGTCGGGACCGGTTTCCTGGAGCAGGCGGTCGGACAGCGGGAGCAGATGTGGCTGGTGCGCGCCCAACCGTGTCCCCGCGCTGCCGCCCGCGGTCAGCGCCCCGATCTCCACCTGCGGGTGTGCCAGCAGCAGCCGGAGGAGCTCTCCCCCCGCGTACCCGCTGGCCCCCGCGACCGCGACCGACACCATGCGCATGACTATGCAGGAAAACGCAAAATCATGCAATGAGTTCGCGCCGCGGTACTCGGGGTGCCGCTAAGGAGCGTGTCACCAGGACCTGCCCGCCGACTTCGCCTACCACCGGGGCGGAGCAGATGAGCTGCGGCTCGGTGCCTGACCGGGCACTGAGGCCACCGGGAAGCGCGAGGAGAAGCAGGGGTTCGACGCGAAACGATGTGGGCGTGGTGCAGGTGGCGGAACACCCTCTGCCGTCCGCGCCTCTCGCGCGACGTCGTTCACCGAGGTGGAGGTATTCACGCGTGGTAGCTGTCTGCGAGCCTTGCGTGATTGCCACTCCGGTAGATCCACGGGAACGAGGAGATCGCATGGCGAACGTGAGCGCAGTGTCCTGGCACCTCAAGGGCGAAGTGAACGAGCAGGACTTCACCCTGAGCGGCGGCGGAACGGCGGATCTCGACGCGGGAGCGCTCGAGCTGCGGCTCACGGTCGCGCCGAGCCTCCCGGCGGGATACGACCCGGGATTGGCACACATGATCTGCAACTTCGCACTCGCGGGCTACACCGCCGTGCCAGAGGTGCCGGTTGGAATGCGCGATGCCGTGGACCGCCTGCTGCACGTGCGACCGCGCCGGCAGGTGATCATCACCGACGCCGCAGGTGAGCAGGTGACCTGGCTGGAGGCGCTCACGACGCTGGAGATCAGTGAGACCGGCATCTCGGTCACCAACTACATGACCGGGTTCTCCCACCTTCCCGCTGCCGTGGCCACAGTGACGGGCGAGGAGAGCATCGTGCCGGGCCCGCGGGGCACGGCAACGGGCGTGGCCCGCTACACGATCGTGCTGGAGAACAGTGCGGTCCTCGACGGCATGACGGTGGTTCCGTACCGCTTCGACCGGCTCGGCGTCGAGATCACCCCGGCCCGGAGGGTCATCGTGGACCATACGTCGGAGTGGACCGCGTCCGGCGAGCTGTGCCTGCGGTCCGCCAGCAGGTGGACGGCCCTGTCGACGGCCGACCGAACGGCGAGCGCCTGAAACCGATGATCGACGTCCCGGCCGGAGGCATTGCCCAGGTCGAGCTGACCGGTTCCGGTCGGGACGGCGCCGCGGCGGCTGCGGAGTCACTCCGCGCCGACGGCGTGGTGATCCTGCGCCAGGCCGTCGCGCCGGACCTCCTGTCCGTCGTCGACAGGATGGTTCGCGACTGGCACGACCGGTTCCTGGCCGGGGAGGTGCACAATTACTCCCTCGGCGAGGAGACGGCCACCAGAATTCCGGAGATCTGGGAGGACGCGTTCACCGAGCCTCGTGAGCTGCAGGGGTTCCGCAAGTGGAACGTCGCCGAGTTGGACGACCGGATCGTGCCGCTGGTCGACCACGATCCGATCTACCGCGTTGTGCACGCGTTCCTCGGCCCCGAGCTGGCGGTCACCAAGACCCAGATGATCGTGCTGCCGCCGGGCTGCCTCGACTCGCCGTTCCTGCACACCGACGCCGGTTCGCTCGCCGATGTCGTCGAGAGCATGGCCGCCTCGCCGGTGATGGTGTCGGCGCAGGTCTTCCTCACCGACCTTCCCGAGCCCGGCATGGGAAACTTCACCTGCGTCCCCGGCTCGCACACGACGCGCTACCCATGGTCTCCAGACAACCCGACCCGTTCCCAGTTGGGTGGCCCGCTCGGCCAGGACATCCCCCTCAATGTCCGCCGCCAGGTGCTCGTCCGGGCCGGGGACGTCGCGCTGTTCGTGCATTCGCTATGGCACGGCGTCACGACCAACTCCTCGCCGAGTCCGCGGCGCAGCGTGATCCTGTCCTGGGCGAAGCCGTTCGTCCGCCCGTACGACTACCTGACGACGCCGGCCGGTGTTCGCCGGACCGGCACGACGCGCCAACGCATACTGTTCGGCGACCTCGGCGACTGGGGTTGGCGGCCTGGCTGCTTCTACCACTACCCGGACGACTACCTGACGACGCTGACCCCCGACGATGTCGTCGGGAGCTGACGCGGGCGCCGTCGACGGGCGGCCGCAGTGGCCGGACGCGGCGACCGCCGCCACCCCGTGCGCGGTGTTCGACCTCGACGGCCTGGAGCGGCGACTGCGGCGTTGTGTCGCTGCCGCGGCGGACCGGGATGTCGTACTCGCTTACAGCATCAAGACCAATCCCATGCCGGCCGTCCTGGCTCGGGTCCGGGCAGCGGGGCTGGCGGCCGAGGCGATCAGCGGCGCGGAGGTGGCCGCGGCGCTCGCGGCCGGCTTCACATCGGACCAGATGGTTCTCGGCGGGGTCGCGAAAGCCTGGCCCACCGGAACGATCCCGTCGGGCCTCATGGCGTTGCTGGACGACACCATCGACGGCTTCCTGGCGGGTGCGCTCCCGGCGGCAGGGCACCGTCACCACTGTGTGCGGCTGCGGTTCCCCGACGTCGGGTCGCGGCTGGGCTTCGACGCCTCCACCGCCGACCGGTGCCGGGACCTGGCGGCGGCGTTGCGCGCGGCACACGCTCGTGGGCTCTCCGTCGGGCTCGCCACGCACCAGCACTACGTCCCGGCGGCGGGCGCGCCGGAGTGGTTTGCCGCGATCCGCGGCCTGCTCGACGGCCTCGACGCGGCGTCGCCGGGCATCCTCGACATCGTCGAGTGCCTCGACCTCGGCGGCGGCTACGACGCCGACTGCCTCGACGGGATGCTCCGGGGACCGCTGGGCGACGTTGTCCTCGGCCACGTCCGCGATCGGCTGCCGAGGTGCCGCACGGTGGTCCTCGAACCCGGGAAGTCGCTCGTCCAGGCCTACGGCGCGGTCGTCGGCACGGTCCTCGCCCGCACGGCGCCGGATGAGGTGTGTGTGGACGCATCCATGGCCGAGCTGCCGTGGCCGATGCGGCGGCGGCCCGTATCGGTGTGGCGCGCCGGTCGGTGGGCCCCCCTTTCCGAGGGAACGGGCAGGGTCGCCGGCCGGTGCACCGCCGAGACCGACGTCCTCGCCACCTCGGTGGATGTGACCGGGCTGGCGCCGAGCGATCGGCTGCTGTTCGCCGAGGCCGGCGCCTACGACTGGAGCATGCGCACCGCGTTCGGTACCGCCACGGTCATCGCGCCCCGGGACGCCACCGATGCCCCTGCATGAACACGTCGAGCGCCTGGCCGCCGAGGCGCCCGACCGGATCGTTCTCACCGCCGGGCTGGACGGCCTGACCGCGCGGGAGCTGGACCGCCGGGCCGACCGCGTCGCGGGCGCGCTTCGCGACCGCGGCGTCGGTCGCGGCGACCTCGTCGCCGTTGCGCTGCCGCGAGACATCATGCTCGTTCCGTCGCTGCTCGGCGTGCTGAAGTGCGGCGCGGGCTACGTGCCGATCGACCCGCATCTGCCGCAGGCGCGGATCGCGGCCATGCTCGATGACAGCGGGGCGCGTCACGTTCTGGTGCGTTCCGCGGCCGGGGGGGATCCGCCGTATCGTTCGCGGAGCTGCCTTGATCCTGCCGACCTCCCACCCCGCCCGGACTGGCCTGGGGTCACTGTCGCCGACTCCGACGTGGCCTACGTGATCTACACGTCGGGCACGACCGGGCGGCCGAAGGGCGTGGCAGTCGAGCACCGCAGCCTCGACAATCTCGTTCGCGGCTGGGCGGGCGCCGTGCCGTTCCCTGACGGCGCGACGATGAGCTCACTGACCACCGTGGCGTTCGACATTTTCATGGCCGAGACGGTGCTGCCGATGGTCTACGGGCTGCGGGTCGCGCTGGCCACGGACGACGATGTCGCCAGTCCCGCCGCGATCGCCGCCTTCCTCGCGCGGGAGGAGGTGACCGCGATGCAGGTCACGCCATCACGGCTGGCGTGGCTCGTGGCCGACCCGCTGATGGCGGCCGCTCTGCGGCGCGTGCGGCTGCTCGTCGTCGGCGGCGAGGCGTTCCCGCCGCCGCTGCTCGCCGCCGTGCGCCGGTGCACCGACGCGCTGGTCCACAACGTGTACGGACCGACGGAGGCCACCGTGTGGACCTCGGCGAAGCTGCTCACCGGCGACGAGCCGATCACCATCGGGAAGCCGATCCCCGGCGTGGACTACCACCTCGACCACAGCGGGAACACCGAGCCGGACGCCGGCGAGTTATGCATCACCGGAGCCGCGCTCGCGCGCGGCTACCTGGGCGATCCGGAGCGGACCCGCGACCGGTTCGGCGTCGACGGACGCTGCTACCGGACCGGAGACCTCGCACGCCGGCTCGACGGCGGCGAACTGCAGATCCTCGGCCGCATCGACCAGCAGATCAAGATCGACGGCTATCGCGTCGAGCTGACCGAGATCGAGACCGTGCTCGCCACGGCGCCCCGGGTCACCGCGGCGGTGGTCGTGTCGATCGACGGCGGCGCCAGCCGAACCCTCGCTGGCTTGCTGACCCCGGCGTCGGTCGACGTCGACGCCGTGTGGGAGCGGACCGCAACGCAACTGCCGCGCTACATGATGCCGTCCACTCTACTGGCGGCGCCCGCGGTGCCGCTGAGCTCGGCGGGTAAGGCGGACCGTCGCGCCGTCGAGGTTCTGCTCCGCGAGCGGATCATCGCCACGACCCCACCCGACCCCCTGGAGTACATCAGCGCGGCGGTCGCCAGGTGGATGGGCGGCCCTGTCGATCCCGATGGCGCGGGCCTCCTCGCGCTCGGACTCGGTTCGCTGGCCACGGCCCGCTTGGCCGCGGAGCTCGCCTGCCGCTACGAAGTACACCTGGAACTGTCGGACATGATCCGGGCACGGTCGGTCCGCGCGCTCGCCGACCTGGTCGGGCAGCGCGCGGATCTGTGACCGACGGTCAGGTCACGGTCACCTGCACCGCGATCTCCGAGCCCTCGCCCACTGTGCCAGCGAAGCCGCCGGGCAGCGCCAGGGCGAACACGAGCGAGGTGGCGAGGGTCTCGTGCGTGACGAACCCGTCGTGCGCCCGGACGGCCTTCTGGACCTCGGGCGCTGCCGCCACCGTGAGCGCGATCCGGTCGGCGACATCGAGACCGGCCTCGCGCCGGGCCTGCTGCACCAGCCGCACGACGTCACGGGCGATCCCCTCCGCCTCCAGTTCCGGAGTGATCCGGGTGTCGAGCGCGATCGTCAACCCGCGCTGCGACTCGACGATCCAGCCGCTGCGCGGAACCTCCGTCACGAGCACGTCGTTCGCATCCAACGTGTGCGGTTCGCCGTCCACGACGATCTCGAACCGCCCGGAGTCGCGGACGGCGGCCACCACCGTCCGCGGGTCAGCGGCGGCGACGGCCGAAGCGACCTGCTGGGTCCGCTTGCCGAAGCGCTTGCCCAACTCCCGGAAATTCGGCTTGATCTGCGCGTCGATCACCTCGGCTGTCGCGTCGAGCGGCTGCAGGTCCTTGATGTTCAGCTCGTCGCAGATGTCGTCGAGGAGCTCCCTGGTCAGCGTGACGCCAGGCGGGAGGCTGACGAGTGCCCTGCCGAGCGGCTGACGGACCCGGATTCCGGCCGCCTTGCGCGCCGCTCGCCCCAGTTCCGCCGCCCCCCGGGCGGTCCCGACCTGCGCGGACAGCTCGGCGTCGGCCAACGTCGCGTCGGGCTGCGGCCAGGTCGCCAAGTGCACGGACTCCGCCGCCGCCGGGTCGCCCGGCCGCACGACCAACTGCCAGACCTCCTCGGTGACGAACGGCACGAACGGCGCCAGCACCCTGGTCAGGAGGTCGAGACACTCGTACATCGTCACGAGGGCGTCCTGGTCGCCCGCCCAGAACCGCTGCCGGGACCGCCGCACGTACCAGTTCGACAGGTCGTCGATGACATCGGCCACAAGCCGCCCCGCCCGCGCGGTGTCATAGCGCTGCATCTGCTCGTCAACCGCAGCGACCAGTGTGTGCATCTCGGCAAGGATCCACCGGTCCAGCACGGGACGCTCAGCCACCGGACGTACGCCGGCCGGGTCCCAGGTCGCGTGAGCGGCGTAAAGCGCGAAGAACGACGCGGTGTTCCAGTAGGTCAGCAGCACCTTGCGGACGATCTCGTTCAGCGGTCCGGGGCCGACGCGACGCGCCGACCACGGGGAGCCCGAGCACGCCATGAACCAGCGCAGCGCGTCCGCGCCGTGGGCGTCCATGAGTGGGACCGGTTCCAGAATGTTGCCCAGATGCTTGCTCATCTTGCGCCCGTCCTCGGCGAGGATGTGCCCGAGGCAGACCACGTTCTCGTAGGCGGACCGATCGAACACCAGCGTGCCGATGGCCATCAGCGTGTAGAACCAGCCGCGGGTCTGGTCGATCGCCTCGCAGATGTATTGGGCGGGGAAGGCGGCCGCGAATGCCTCCTCGCTTCCTTGCACGTGCGGGTAGCCGAGCGAGGCGAACGGCATCGCCCCCGAGTCGTACCACGCGTCGATAACCTCGGGGACGCGCGTTGCCGTGACTCCGCAGTCGGGACACGGCAACGTGATCGCGTCGACGTAGGGTCGGTGCGGGTCGAGATCGGACAGGTCCTGACCTGACAGCTCGCCGAGTTCCGCGCGCGAGCCGACCGCCGTGACGTGCCCGTCCGGGCACCGCCACAGCGGCAGTGGCGTGCCCCAATAGCGCGACCGGGAGACGGCCCAGTCGACGTTGTGGTCCAGCCAGTCGCCGTAGCGGCCGTGCTTGATATGGTCGGGGAACCAGTTCGTGCGCTCGTTCTCCCGCAGCAGCGCCGAGCGGACGTCCGTGGTGCGGATGTACCAGGACGGCTGCGCGTAGTAGATCAGCGGCGTGTGGCACCGCCAGCAGTGCGGGTAGGAGTGCTCGAACGGCTCGTAGCGGAAGAGTCGGCCGGTCCGTCGCAGCTCCGTCACCAGAGCGGCGTCGGCCTCCTTGAAGAAGACCCCGCCGACCAGCGGCACCTCGTCGAGGAACCGCCCGTTCGGTGCTACGGGGTTGACCAACGGCAAGCCGTTGGCCCGGCACACGGCGAGGTCGTCGGCGCCGAACGCCGGGGCCTGGTGCACCAACCCGGTGCCGTCGCTGGTCGTGACGTAGTCGGCCAGCACCACGATCTGGGCGTCGGGGATGTCGACCAGGTCGAACGGGCGCTGATATCGCAGCCCAGCCAGGTCCGCACCGGGCACGGAGGCGAGCACCTCGGCGTCGCCGAGTACCGCAGCGGTCCGGGCCTCGGCCACCACGAAGACGCCATCGCCGGTGCGGGCAACGACGTAGGTCATCTCCGGGTTCACGGCGACGGCGGTGTTGGAGACCAGCGTCCACGGCGTGGTCGTCCAGATCAGCAGCTCGGCGCCGTTGATCCCCGCGACGGGGCCCGTCAGCGGGAACCGGACGTAGACCGATGGATCGGTGATGGTCTCGTATCCTTGCGCCACCTCGTGATCCGACAGCGTCGTGCCGTCCTTGGCGCAGTACGGGGCGACGCGGAAATCCTCGACGAGTTGGCCGTTTTCGTGGATACGCTGTAGCGACCACCAGACGCTGTCTACGTACTCGGACGACATCGTCTCGTACGGATGAGACATATCGATCCAGTAGCCCATGCGCTCGGTGAGCCGTTCGAACTCATCGACGTGGCGAAGCACAGACTCCCGGCACCTCGCGTTGAACTCGGCCACCCCGAACTTCTCGATGTCGGGCTTTCCGGAGAAACCGAGCTCCTTCTCCACGGCGAGCTCCACGGGCAGGCCGTGGCAGTCCCAACCTGCCCGGCGCGGCACGGAGTAGCCCTTCATCGTCCGGTAACGGGGGAACACGTCCTTGAAGACCCGCGCCTCGACGTGGTGCGTCCCTGGCCGACCGTTCGCGGTCGGCGGTCCCTCGTAGAACACCCAGCCGGGCCCGTCGGTCGTCTGCCGCAGGCTGCGCGCAAAGACGTCGTTGGCCTGCCACCACGCAATGATCCGGCGGTCCAACTCGCCGAAATCGATCTTGCCGGGCAATGCGGTGAACGGTGAATCCGGGGCGCGGTTGCTCATATTTCACTGACTCCTGCCTCGTCGCGTCGCACGGACGGCTGACAGCCGTCCACACGGGGACGAAGCGTCCGGCTACGCAGCCGGCTCTCCGCGGTACCACCCCGCTTGCGCCCGGCGCGCCGGACGCCACTCAATTGCGCCGCGTAACGCGCGACCGTCGTCCGGTTCTACTGAGGCGGGGGCCCGCCTGTTCTTCCGGAGGCTCCTCGGTGATAGCCGGATCATCGCCTGTGACATCGAGTCTAGTCGTCGACGCAGCCACCTCTCACACGCGGTCGGTCGACGGGCGAGAACCAGGTTCCGGCCACGTACCGGTCACCTCGACGCTCCCGGAGCGGTGCGTGCCGCCGGTCATTGGGAGATCGACGGAGGCGTGAGGCCCGTCAGCTGTGCGGGTCAGGGTGTAGCGGGCGGGGTCATCGCTGACCAACTACCAAACCCGCTCCCGCGCGCAGACCAGGGATGAGCGTCGGCAGCGGCGCCACCCCGTGCATGCCGACAGCGCAGCGTGGGTGCTGCCACTTGATCAACCAGGCCCTACTTCGCCTCTGGTGACAGGCTCCTTAAGCAGCACCCGTGCTCCGGGGCGGGGGACGCCCACGCGCCGGTGGTGTCTCCCGCTACGGTCACGGCGTGCGACGTGAGTGGCTCGGGATGACGACGGTCGTGGCGGCCGTCCTTCTCGTGGGGTGCACGCAGACCGTGGCGGGCAGCGGCGTGGCGGCACCGGCGACGGCCCCGAGGAGCACCACACCGTCCTCGCCGGCCGCGCCGACCGGGTCCTCCGCGCCCCGCAGCGACCTCGAGGTGGACGTGGTGGACGACGAGTGTCTGCTCAACGCCTCCGAGTTCGGGGCGCTGATCGGTCAGGCGGTGCGCCCGCCCGAGCAGGGCGATCCGGAGGGCGGTACCGGGACCACGGGTTCGAGCTGCGTGGCCAATGTCGGCGACACGCCGCTGGCCATGATCAACGTGTACCGGGTGCGGTCCGGCACGGCTGCCGAGTACGTCCGGGCCGGTGCCGGGGGGCGGGACCTCCCGGAGACCGGGGAGGCGGCGGCGGTCTTCGAGACCGAGGCGGGGCCGACGTTGCAGGTCGCGAGCGACGACTTCCTGGTGACCATCCTCGTCTCCGGCGCCACCCCGACGCAGGACGGCTGGCGCACCGCCGCCACGGCAGCCCTGACGCGCCTTCCCGAGTGACCTGACGCGCCTGTGACGCCGCCCGGGCGTGAGGTCGGCTTCCCTCGCATCGCCTGCCCTCGCATCGCCTGCCCTCGCATCGCCTGCCCTCGCCTCGCCTGCCCTCGCCTCAGCTGCGCAGTGTCGCCGCGTGCCGCTCGGTGGCGAGGGCGACCGCGGCGTCGCGAGCGGCGTTCGCCTCCTCGTTGGTCAGCGTGCGGTCGGCCGCGCGGAAACGCAGGTTGAAGGCCAGCGACCGCTTCCCGGCGCCGACCTGCGCACCGGTGTAGACGTCGAAGAGCCGGACGTCCTCCAGAAGGTCCCCGCCGCCGTCGAGGAGGGTGTCGGCGAGCTTCGCGGCCGACACGTCCGCGGCGGCCACCAGCGCGACGTCCACCGCGATCGGGGGGTAGGGCGAGATGCGTGGCGCGGGTCGCGCGTCGCGCAGCGGGAGGGCGTCGAGGTCGAGTTCCATCGCGCACGTCCGGGACGGCAGCCCGAGGGCCTCGACGACCTTCGGGTGCAGCTCACCCGCGTGCCCCACGACCCAGTCGCCGACACGGAGCGCTGCGCAGCGTCCGGGGTGCCACGGTGCGAGCGTGGCCGTGGTGACCCGCAGCTCCACCCCCGCCGCGGATCCGACGAGCTTCGCGGCCTGCACCGCATCGGCCCAGCCGGCCGCGCGGCCTGCGCCCCACCACCCGCGGGCGTCGCGGTCGCCGGCCAGGACCGCACCCACGTGCAGCGGCTGCGCGGGGAGCGCGGCGTCGATCTGCGCGATCTCCGCGTCGGTCGGGCGCCGGTCCACGACCGGGTCGGGCATCGGTACCGGGTTCGCGTGCGGCAGCACGACCTGCCCGACCGTGTACAGCGCGACGTCGGCCAGTCCGCGCGACCGGTTGCGCACCAGCATGTCCAGCAGCCCGGGCAGCAGCGTCGTGCCCAGCTCGGGACGGTCGGCGTCGAGCGGGTTGAGCACGTGCACCGTCCGGCGCCGGACGTCGTCGGGCGCGAGGCCGAACGCGTCCCAGACCGACGGGTCGACGAACGGGAACGGGAGCACCTCGACGTACCCCGCCTCGGCCAGCCCGCGGGACACCGCGCGGCGCCGGAGCTGAGCCGGGGTCAGACCGCGCCCGGGCGGCGCGGCGGGCAGCACCGAGGGGATGACGTCGAGTCCCTCCAGCCGCAGCACCTCCTCGACCAGATCGGCGGGCAGCTCCAGGTCGGGACGCCACGACGGCGGCGTCGCGACGACCAGATCGACACCGCCCACACCACCGACATCACCGACACCGCCGTCGGGGACGACAGTTCCGTCGGCGGTGACGAGCTCGACCGAGCAGCCGACCTGGCCGAGCCTGCGGACGGTGGCACCGGGGGCGTAGGCGACGCCGGCGACGCGGTCGGGCGTGTCCAGCGGCATACGGACGGGGACCGGCGCGGGTGCGGCGCCGGCGTCGGTGCGGCCCGCGGCGATCGTCCCGCCCCCGTGCGCGACGAGGAGCAGCGCGGCGCGCTCGGCCGCGACGGGGGGCAGCGCAGGGTCGACGGTGCGCTCGAAGCGCCGGGACGCCTCGCTGGGCAGCTTGTGCCGCCGGGCACCCCTGGCGATGACGGGGGGCGAGAAGTGCGCGGCCTCGACGAGCACGTCGATCCGCCCGTCCGGGCCGGGAGTGCCGTCCGGGCGGGCCGCGGGCAGGGCGATCTCCGTGGACGCCCCGCCCATCACCCCGGCGAGCCCGATCGGGCCGGAGTCGTCGGTGATGAGCAGGTCGTCAGGGCGCAGGGTGCGGTCGACGCCGTCGAGTGTGCGGAGCGTCTCTCCCGCTCTCGCCCGGCGCACGACGATCCCGCCGGTCAGGCGCGCGGCGTCGTAGGCGTGCAGCGGCTGCCCGAGCTCGAGCATGACGTAGTTGGTGACGTCGACGACCAGCGAGATGGGGCGCATCCCGGCCGCGAGCAGGCGCCGCTGCATCCACCACGGCGCCGGTGCGGCGGGGTCCACCCCGTCCACGCGGCGGCCGACGAAGCGCACGCAGGCGGGGTCGTCCAGGCGCACCGGCCAGGCGTCGCCGTCGGCGTCGGGGACCTCGACCCGAGCCACCGGGTCGGTGTAGTCGGCGTCGGTGGCGCAGGCGAACTCTCGAGCCAGGCCGCGCAGGGAGAAGCAGTAGCCGCGGTCGGGGTTGACGTTGAGCTCGATCACGGTGTCGTCGACACCGAGCAGCGGGCGGGCCTGCGCACCGGGCTCGGCCGAGCCCGGTGGGAGCACGAGGATCCCGGCGTGGTCGGCGCCGATGCCCAGCTCCTTCGCCGAGGCGATCATGCCGTCGGAGACGTGGCCGTAGGTCCTGCGGGCCGAGATGGCGAAGCCGCCGGGAAGCACCGCGCCCGGTAGGGCGACGACGACGAGATCGCCGACGGCGAAGTTGCGGGCACCGCAGATGATCCCGTTCGCCGCGTCGGGCCCGACCTGCACCTGGCACCAGCGGATCGGCTTCTTCAGTCCGGTCAGCTCCTCGATGTCGCGCACCCGGCCGACGACGAGCGGCCCGGTGATCTCCGGGCCGCGGTGCACGTCCTCGATCTCGAAGCCGACGCGGACGAACGCCTCGCCGACCTCGTCCGCGGCGGGCAGGCCGGAGCCGCCCACGAGTTCGGCCAGCCACGACATGGGAACGCGCACAGCAACTCCTGCCTTGCGGGGTGGGTGAGGTTCAGACGCCGAAGGCGCGGCTGAACCGGACGTCGCCCTCGACCATGTCGCGCATGTCGGGGATGCCGTTGCGGAACATCAGGGTGCGCTCCAGGCCCATGCCGAACGCGAAACCGGAGTACACCTGCGGGTCGACCCCCGCGGCGCGCAGGACGTTGGGGTGGACCATGCCGCAGCCGCCCCACTCGACCCAGCCCGCGCCGCCCTTCTTCTGCGGGAACCACACGTCGGGTTCGGCCGAGGGCTCGGTGAACGGGAAGTACGACGGCCGCATCCGGATCTTGGAAGTGGTGCCGAACATCGCGCGGGCGAACGCGTCGAGCGTGCCCTTGAGGTGGGCCATCGTGAGGCCCCTGTCGATCGCGATGCCCTCCACCTGGTGGAACACCGGGGTGTGGGTGGCATCGAGCGCATCGGTGCGGAAGGTGCGGCCCGGACACACCACGTAGACCGGCAGGTCGCGCTCCAGCAGCGAACGGACCTGCACCGGCGAGGTGTGGGTGCGCAGCACCGTGCCCGACGTCTCGGAGTCGCCCAGGTAGAAGGTGTCCTGCATGGTGCGGGCCGGGTGGTCCTTGCCGAAGTTCAGCGCGTCGAAGTTGAGCCACGACGACTCGACCTCGGGGCCCTCGGCCACCTCCCAGCCCATGGCGACGAACACGTCGACGATGTGCTCGGAGATCTGGGTCAGGGGGTGCCGGGCGCCGCGGGGCGTGCGGTCCCACGGCAGCGTGACGTCGACGGCCTCCTCGGCCAGCACCCGCGCGTCCCGCTCGACGGCGAGCACCTCGCGACGCGCGTCGAACGCCTCCTGCACCTGCTGTCTGGCCGCGTTCACGCGCTTGCCCGCGTCGGCCCGCTCGGGGCCGGGGAGCGTTCCGAGCTCGCGGCGCGCCAGCAGCAGCGGCGCGCGGTCACCCAGGTGCGCAGGCTTGACGGCGGCCAGCGCCGCCAGGTCGGCAGCACCGGCGAACGCCGCTCGGGCCGCGTCGACGGCGGCCTCAAGGACGTGGGGGCCCTGGGCGGCGGGGTGCAGCGGGTTCATCACGTCCGTGCCTTCAGTCATGGTGGGGTCGATCCTAGGGCGCGCCGCCGCGGGCCCGGGCGGCGACGCTCGCGTACAGGCAGACCGCGGCCGCCGCGGCCAGGTTGAGGCTCTCGGCGCGACCGTGGATCGGCACCCGCACCCGGTGGTCGGCGCGCCGGGACACCGCGGCCGGGACACCGTGCGCCTCGCCGCCGAACACCCACGCCACGGGTCCGGCCAGCACGGCGTCGGCGCGGGGGTCGTGCAGGTCCAGCTCACCCCCGCCGTCGGCCACCAGGAGGGTCAGCCCGGCGGCCACGCAGGCGTCGAGGACGGCAGCGGAGTCGCGGTCACGGGCGAGTGGCAGGTGGAAGACGCTGCCCGTCGAGGCGCGGACGGCCTTGCCGTTGTGCGGGTCGACGGTGTCGCCGGCCAGCAGCACCGCGTCGGCGCCCGCGGCGTCGGCGACCCGGATCACGGTGCCCACGTTGCCGGGGTCGGCGATGGCGGCGCACACCACGACCAGGCGGGGCCGGTCCCCCAGCGCGGCAGCGGCCGGGACGTCCAGCAGGTCGCACACACCGACGAGGCCCTGCGGGGTGACCGTGTCGGAGAGCGAGTCGGCGGCGCGGTCGTCGACCGGGCTGATCCGCGCGCCGACCTCTCGTGCGGCCGCCAGCAGGTCGGGCTGCCGGGCGGCCGCCTCATCGGTGACGAACAGCTCGTGGACGGTGCCGTACCGCAGGGCCTCCCGAACGGCCTGCGCCCCCTCCGCGAGGAACCGCCCGGCCCGGTCGCGGCCCGCGCGGCGCAGCAGCTTGTGGGCCGCGACGACGCGCGGCGAACGCAGCGTGGACGGGCCCTGCGTGGACAGACCCTGCGCCACGACCGGTGTGCCGGGCGCCACGGTGGGTCCGGGACGGCTCAGGCCGCGGTTCCGTCCTGCGCGGCGGCCTGCTCCGGAACGTTCGCCCGGGCGACCTCCACCAGCGCGGCGAAGGCGGTCGGGTCGCTGATGGCGATCTCGGACAGCACCTTGCGGTCGACCTCCACACCCGCGACCCGCAGGCCCTGGATGAAGCGGTTGTACGTCATGCCGTTGAGGCGCGCGGCGGCGTTGATCCGGGTGATCCAGAGCTTCCGGAAGTCACCCTTCCTCGCGCGACGGTCGCGGTAGGCGTAGTTGAGCGAGTGGAGCATCTGCTCCTTCGCCTTGCGGTACAGCCGCGACCGCTGCCCGCGATAGCCGCTGGCCAGCTCGAGGGTGGCGCGACGCTTCTTGTGAGCGTTGACCGCGCGCTTCACGCGTGCCATGGGTGTGTCCTTACATCGTCAGGCCGGTGGGCCGGGTGTCCGGACACCGGTCGGCGGGTGGGGTGGGGGTCTGTCGGCCGAGCAGGTCCGCGGTACGCGGCTTAACGACCGAGCATCCGCCTGACGCGGCGCGTGTCGGCCTTGTTGACCTGCACGACGTGGGACAGGTCGCGGGTCTCCTTGCTCGACTTGACCTCCAGCCGGTGCCGCAGGCCGGCCTGCTGGCGCATGAGCTTGCCGGTGCCGGTCACCTTGACCCGCTTGGCCATCCCGCTGTGCGTCTTGTTCTTGGGCATTGTGACTTCCTACTCGACGGTGGCGCCCCTGTGACGGGGCGCCAGAGCTGGGGTGCTGCGGTCCGTGCCGTCAGGTCTGCTGTGCGTCGACCTTCCGGGCGTCGACCTTCCGGGCGTCGACCTTCCGGGCGTCGACCTTCTGGGCGTCGACCTTCTGGGCGTCGACCTTCTGGGCGTCGACCTTCTGGGCGTCGACCGGGTCGGACTTCGGTGCCTCCACCGGCGCGCCCGCCCGTTCCGCGTGGGACGAGGACGACCGCGGTCGCACGGGTGGCTTCCTGGTGGGAGCGATCACCATCGTCATGTTGCGACCGTCCTGCTTGGGTGCGGCCTCGACTACTCCCAGCTCCGCCACGTCGTCGGCCAGGCGGGTCAGCAACCGGAACCCGAGCTCGGGTCGGGACTGCTCGCGGCCGCGGAACATGATCGTGACCTTGACCTTGTTGCCACCCTCGAGGAAGCGCACGACGTTGCGCTTCTTGGTCTCGTAGTCATGGGTGTCGATCTTCGGTCGAAGCTTCTGCTCCTTGATCGTGGTGAGCTGCTGGTTGCGGCGGGACTCCCGGGCCTTCTGCGCGCTCTCGTACTTGAACTTTCCGTAGTCCATGAGCTTGCAGACCGGCGGGCGGGCCTGGGCCGCGACCTCGACGAGGTCGAGCTCGGCCTCCTGCGCCAGCCGCAGGGCGTCCTCGATACGCACGATGCCGACCTGTTCCCCGTTCGGCCCGACAAGACGGACCTCGGGAACGCGGATGCGGTCGTTGATGCGTGTCTCTGTGCTGATGGGGTCTCCTCGTATCGACGTCTGTGGCGCGACGGAGCGGAGACCCATAACGATCGCAGCCCACGACCCTCCCTTGACCGAGCGGGGGCTCGTCGGCGGACCGGACCCGTACACCTGTGGTGACGGGTGGGAGCGGGGCTCCACTTGATCGCCCTGACGTGCAGAAGAACACACGACAGGGTGGTCGCATTCCGTAGGATAGCAGGCCCCTCACGGCATCGGACCGGCCCCGGTCGCCCGCGTGCTCAGTATCGCCGGGCGTAGTGGGTGGGCGGCTCCGACATAGGACGCGAAGAGCCGCTGCAGCCGGCGGACCCCGGTCGCGCAGCGGGCGGCGAGCTGATCGACCCGCGCGACCCCCGGATCACCGGCGACGAGGTCGACGGCTCCCGCGACCCACCGGGCCGTCGGATCGGGGTCCGGTCGCGCGGCCCGCAGCCAGCCCTCGACGCCCGCGACGTCGGGATCCTCCGGCGCCTGGGGCAGCCCGGCGACGTCCGCGGCCGGCACCGTCCGGTCGGTGAGAGCCGACACCGGCGAGCGGAGGAACGGGTGGAAGCCACCCGGCCGGAACGCCACCCCGATCACCCGGCCGGTGCCACGAAGCTCCCGGAAGACATGCCCGCTCGACACGCCGTGCACCTCGGGCGGCCGGTCCGTGCGGAAGGTCAGGTGGACGTTCGGCAGCGGTACGACGAGCTGTCGGTAGGGCTCGTCGTAGGACCACTCGACGATCCAGTAGCGGCTGACGAACGCCGCCAGGTCCGGCGACGGGGCGAGGGACTCGTGGTGCTGGAAGCGGGTCCACGCACTCCCCAGGCTGCGCGGATCCCGGGGTGGATCCCTGGGTGGGGTCCGGGGTGGGGTCCGGCTCGACACCCGTCGATCCTGGCACGGTCCCGGGCCGAGGTGCCGGTCCGTGTCGCGTTCCTTCAAGACGGCCCGCGCGGACGCTCCTACCCTTCCGGCATGACCTCCACCACCCGGGCCACCACCCCCATCGTGCCCGCCTCGCTCGTCGCCGCCGCCGCGGCCCCGATCGCGGAGCTCGTCCGCGGGCTGGACCCGGCCCGCCTGACCTCCCCCACCACGTGCGCCGCCTACGACGTCCGGGCCCTGCTGCACCACCTGCTGTTCTGGGGCCCGGTCCTCGCGGCCGCCGGGTGCAAGGCGGCCACCACCCCGCCCGCGGCGGGTGAGGAGGAGCTGGATCTCGTCCTCGGCGACTGGCGACGCACGCTCGACGGCGTGTTCACCGACCAGGTCGCGGCCTGGAGCGATCCGGCCGCCTGGACGGGCACCACGTCGATGGGCGGGCCCGACGAACTGCCCGCGGCGATGATCGGGGGGATGGTGATGGGCGAGCTCGTCGTGCACGGCTGGGACCTCGGGCGAGGACTCGGCCTGCACCCCACGTGGGACGCCGACGTCCTGGAGTTCGTCCACGACGACGCCGCGGCGAGCGCCGGGATGGGCCGGGAGATGGGGATCTACGGCCCGGAGGTGCCTGTGCCGGCCTCGGCCGCGACACTGGACCGCCTCCTGGGGGTCACCGGCCGGGACCCACGCTGGACCCCCTGACGAGCCCCGCGGTGGCGGCTGGGCTCACGTCGGCCCGATCACGGGCGGCGCGGGCTCAGCTGGCCGCGGCCGCCTTGCGGCGTCGGACGGGAGCCTTGCGCACCGGCGCCGGCGTGACCAGGCCGGCGAGGAACAGGCCGGTGTAGCTCGTGGAATGGGCCGCGACCTGCTCGGGCGTGCCCTCCGCGACCACCGTGCCACCGCCCGAACCACCCTCCGGCCCCATGTCGATCACCCAGTCCGAGGTCTTGATCACGTCGAGGTTGTGCTCGATGACGATCACCGAGTTGCCCTTGTCGACCAACCCGTTGATCACCAGCAGCAGTTTGCGGATGTCCTCGAAGTGCAGGCCGGTGGTGGGCTCGTCGAGGATGTAGACCGTGCGCCCGTTGGAGCGCTTCTGCAACTCCGCGGCCAGCTTGACGCGTTGTGCCTCCCCGCCGGACAGCGTGGGTGCGGGCTGCCCGAGCCGGACGTAGCCGAGCCCGACGTCGACGAGCGTGCGCAGGTAGCGGCTGATCGAGTTGATCGGCGCGAAGAACTCCGCGCCCTCCTCGATCGGCATGTGCAGCACGTCGGCGACGGTCTTGCCCTTGTAGTGCACCTCCAGGGTCTCCCGGTTGTACCGCGCGCCCTTGCAGACCTCGCACGGCACATAGACGTCGGGCAGGAAGTTCATCTCGATCTTGATCGTGCCGTCGCCGGTGCACGCCTCGCAACGCCCACCCTTGACGTTGAAGGAGAACCGGCCCTCCTGATAGCCGCGGACCTTGGCCTCGGTGGTGGACGCGAACAGCTTGCGGATCTTGTCCCACACCCCGGTGTAGGTGGCCGGGTTGGACCGTGGGGTGCGCCCGATCGGCGACTGGTCGACGCGCACCAACTTGTCGAGCTCGTCGAGGCCCGTGATGCGGGTGTGCCGGCCGGGCACCTGACGGGCGCCGTTGAGCTTGTTGGCGAGCACCGTGGCGAGGATGTCGTTGATCAGCGTGGACTTGCCCGAACCCGACACGCCCGTGACCGACACCAGGCACCCGAGCGGGACGTCGACGTCGATGCCGCGCAGGTTGTGCTCCCGGGCCCCGACGACCGTCAGCTTGCGCGCGGGATCGGGCCTGCGGCGCTCCGCCGGTACCGGGATCGACCGGCGCCCCGACAGGTAGGCGCCGGTGAGGGAGGTGTCGTGCGACTCCAGCCCCGCGACCGTGCCGCTGTGCACGACCTGCCCGCCGTGCTCCCCCGCCCCGGGCCCGATGTCGACGGCCCAGTCGGCGGAGCGGATGGTGTCCTCGTCGTGCTCGACGATGATGAGGGTGTTGCCCAGGTCACGCAGGCGGATGAGGGTCTGGATGAGGCGCCTGTTGTCGCGCTGGTGCAGCCCGATGGACGGCTCGTCGAGGACGTAGAGCACGCCGACGAGGCCGGAGCCGATCTGCGTGGCGAGCCGGATGCGCTGCGCCTCGCCGCCCGAGAGCGAGCCGGCGGCACGGTCGAGCGAGAGGTAGTGCAGCCCGACGTCGAGCAGGAAGCCCAGCCGGGCCTGCACCTCCTTCAGGATGCTCCCCGCGATCATGGCCTGGCGGGTGTCGAGGACCATCCCGCCGAGGAACTCCGAGCACTCCGACACCGACATCGCGGAGATCTCGGCGATCGAGCGTTCGCCCTGCTCACCGTGGTTGAGCGTGACGGCGAGCACCTCGGGACGCAGCCGCGCGCCCTTGCAGACGGGGCACGACACATCGCGCATGTAGCCCTCGTAGCGCTCACGCTGCGAGTCGGACTCCGTCTGGTCGAGGCGCCGGTCCAGGAACGGGATGACGCCCTCGTACGCGGCGTAGTACGAGCGCTCGCGGCCGTACCGGTTGCGATAGCGCACGTGGACCTGGTCGTCGCTGCCGTGCAGTACGGCCTTCTGCGCGGCGGTGGTGAGCTTGCGCCACGGGGTGTCCATCCGGAACCCCACCGACGAGGCCAGGCCTTCGAGCAGCCGCCCGAAGTACTCCGCGGACTGACCTCCCGCCCAGGGGGCGATCGCGCCGTCGGCGAGGCTCGCGTCCGGGTCGGGGATGATCAGCTCGGGGTCCACCTCCTTCTTGATCCCGATGCCGCTGCACTCGGGACACGCGCCGTAGGGCGAGTTGAAGGAGAATGTGCGGGGCTCGAGTTCGTCGAGGGCGAGCGGGTGCCCGTTGGGGCAGGCCATGCGCTCGGAGAAGCGCACCTCACGGTGGGGATCCCCGTCGGGGAGGTCGACGAAGTCGAGCACGAGCAGCCCGTCGGCGAGCCGGAGTGCGGTCTCGACGGAGTCGGTGAGGCGTTGCTTGGCCGAACCCTTGACCGCGAGCCGGTCGACCACCACGGAGATGTCGTGCTTCTCCTGCTTCCTGAGCGTGGGCGGGTCGGTGAGCGTGTGGGACGTGCCGTCGACCAGCACGCGCGAGTAACCCTGTGACTGGAGCTGGGCGAACAGGTCGGCGAACTCGCCCTTGCGGGTGCGGACGACCGGGGCCAGCACCTGGAACCGGCTGCCCTCCTCCATCGCGAGCACCTGGTCGACGATCTGCTGCGGCGTCTGCTTCTCGATCACGTGCCCGCACACCGGGCAGTGCGGCACGCCCGCGCGGGCGTAGAGCAGCCGCAGGTAGTCGTAGACCTCGGTGATGGTGCCGACCGTGGAGCGGGGGTTGCGGTTGGTGGACTTCTGGTCGATCGACACCGCGGGCGAGAGCCCCTCGATGAAGTCGACGTCGGGCTTGTCCATCTGACCGAGGAACTGGCGCGCGTAGGCGCTCAGGGACTCCACGTACCGGCGCTGGCCCTCGGCGAAGATCGTGTCGAAGGCCAGGCTCGACTTGCCCGAGCCGGACAGGCCGGTGAAGACGATCAGACTGTCCCGTGGCAGGTCGAGGTCCACGCCGCGCAGGTTGTGCTCGCGAGCACCGCGGACTACGAGGCGTGGAGTCTCAGCGCAACGCCCATCAGCGCTGTGGTCAGCCACGGACGGGCCTCCTCGGTTTCGGAGCGGACGGACCGATCGGCGAGGACACCGAAGGCCACATTTCATGGTAGGCGCGACTCCCGACGGAACCGGTCCGCTCCGACCGGAAGGCGGCCCGGGGAACCGCACGTGGCCCGCCGAGGGTCGCACGCCCGTTCGACCTTCGCGCGCCGGGGTGACCGTTGTTGTGGCCGTACGGCGACGGACCGCGCCCAGTCGCGACCAGTGACCCGCGGGTGGTCCCGCCAGGCCGGCATCGTCGCCATCCAGTCAAGGGTGGCGGCCTCCGTCTCGGCCCGGGACTGCGTCGGGTGCCCGCGGGCCTGCCAGCCCACCCTGCGCTCGAATCGCTCGTCGAAGGGGCTGCAGCTCACCGTCGGGACCGGTGCAGTGCTCGCAGTAGCGGCCGATCTCGATCGGCATCGAGCAGCTCTCGCAGGTGGTGGTCATCGGTTGTCCTTTCGTTCGGGGCCGCCGCGAGCAGGGCGGCGCCGGTCATCAGTGCGTGCGACGCCGGTCGGCGGGGTCGCGCTCGCGCTCCAGGAGCGCCTTGCGCTCCAGGCCGTCGACGATCTCGCTGACGACGGACTGCGCCCGGTTCAGGTGCCCGGCCGCCTCGCCGACGGTCAGCGGCCCGCTGACCGCGAGGTGCGTGAGCACGGCCCGGGACGCACCGGGCAGGTCGCTGCGCGGGCCGTTCCGGCGACGAGCCCTCCGCCACCCCGACCGCTGGCGGGCCCCGGTGCCGCGGCGGGAGTATTCCCAGACCCGCCAGCTCGCCCCTCTCCTCAGACCGGGACGACGATGACCATGGATTCCAGGTTCGCGAAGTCGTCCGCGTTGCACGTGTAGAGCGGTAGGCCCCGGGCCGAGGCGACGGCGGCGATCATGAGATCCATCCGGCGAGGTCGTGGACTGCGGTTCGCGGCCAGGGTCAGCGCCACCAGCGTGCCGTAACGCGCTGCGGCAGCGGCGTCGAACGGCAGCGGGTCGAAGTCGACGATGGCCGCGCCCAGCATCTCGGTCCGCGCGGCCCGGGTGGCCGCGTCGCCCGCCATCGCGACCCCCTGGTGCAGCTCTGCCATCGTCACGGCCGTGAGCTCGGGGATCTTCGGGAGGACCGCTGGATCGAGCAGGCCGAGGTCGATGTAGGTGCAGGTGTCCAGGACGCCGACCTCGTGGCGCTCAGGCAAGGCCGCGCGTCCCCGGGTCGGTCCCGTCCACCCGGTCCTCGGTGCCGAAGAACCGATCGACGTCCTGTCGCATCGACGGGTGGTCGACGTGTGGCAACCTGCGGTGCCTCTCGACCAGCTCCTCGGCCGTCGGTCGACGACGTCGGGACAGCGGACGCAGCTCCGCGATCTCCACCCCGTTGCGTGTGACGTGGTAGGTCTCCCCCGCCTCCACCGCGTCCATGACGGCGGCGGAGCTGTTGCGGAACTCGCGCTGCGAAATCACCTTCATGCGCCAACTGTAGCGACGCGTAGCCCGTCGCGCTACAGTTGGATCAGCGGCGCCGCCGAATCGCTACCGGCTCTCGACGGCCTCCAGGATCGTCGTCTGCGGCGTGCCGGCGAGAGCCGGGGAGGACTACGGCGAGGACCACACGTTCGAGGAAGTCGACGTCGGGCTTGTCCATCTGCCCGAGGAACTGCCGCGCGTACGTCGACAGGGACTCGACGTGGCGCCAGGGTCGCCCAGATCGGGTCCATGCCAGGCGTGGACACCGACAGAACTGGCGGGTGGTGACACTCCCGACCACCGAGCGGTTCGACGGGTGACCGAGAGCCGGGGTCGCGCGCACGTTTCGACTGCACGCTGTCGGGGCGGGCCGAGAGCCGGGTTCGTCGGCCGGTCAGTGGCGGTCGGGATCGGCCCGTCGCCGGGCTCCCCTTCAGACCTTGATGGAACTGCGGCGGCGTGCAACCTGTCGGCGGATGTTGGGCAGGAGCGGGTACAGCAGGTCGCCGGGGCACTCTGTGGCCGCCCAGTCCCGATGGCCACTGATCGTGCGCACGTTCCTCGCGGCCCCGCTTATCGGGTTGACGTATGCCGTGCGGCCCGTCGGATCGAGATTGCACACGGCGGACAGGATGGCCAGCACCTTGATGAGCGAGTTCACGGCCGCCCGGCCCGGAGCCACGTCGGTGAAGTCACCGAGCAGGGCCACTCCGACGTTCCCGGCGTTGTAGCCCGCGACATGGGCGGCGTTGTTCATCTGTGCCAGCGCCGTACCACCGAACACGGGCTCGCCGTCGGAACCGGACGAGCGGCCCTCGTAGACCGTGCCGGCCCCGTCGATCAGGAGGTGGTAGCCGAGGTCGCCGAAGTTGCGCGTGATCGTCTGGTCGAAGTAGATGCTGCGTACTGTCGCGGCCGGGTCGGGGTCCTTGGTCCTCGTCACGGAGTGGTGCACCGTGAGGGCCTGCACCGGGTAGTAGGCATCCGGACAGCGGTTGGTGCCGTCCGCGGCGAAGCGCAACGACTCGTCGGCGCCCCACGAGGCACGGTTGCGGTACCCGTGACGCAGCCGGTAGCCCAACATGGTGTCCGAGTGTCGTTCTCGCGGGTCGCGGGGCCGCAGCGGTCCGCCGGTCGCGTCGATTTCCTGGACCAGCGTCTCCCCGACGCCCCTGATCTCGTATCCGGTGACCTCCGGTGTCACGAGTGTGGCGGCGCCGGCCCAGCGGTCCCCGTCATCGCGGCCGCCGGTGCAGCTCGACGGGACGGTCCATTCCTGCCAGCCGGCGCCGTCGCGCACCCGCACGCGCGGCGCCCCACCCTCGCGCCAGGCGAGACCCAGGTGGCTGAGCATGCGCTCGGTGCTCTCGACGACGGCCGATCCGGAGACCGGACGCACCCACTTGGGCGGGTCGGCAGGCCTGCGCGTGTGCGCGTTCGGTTCACGCGGTCGATCCGGCTGGACCTGTCAGGTCACGCCCAGGAGCCGATGGGCGGTGCCGGGGTCGAGGCGGAACTCCGCTGTCGGCACCCGGTGGACGATGGCGCCCTTCTCCATCACCGCGATCTCCTGGGCCACCTCGAAGGCCAGGTGGAGATCCTGCTCGACCAGCAGCACCGCGACACCCTCGGCGCACATCGTGGCGATCACGGCGCCGATCTGGTCCACGAGCGCCGGAGCGAGCCCGTCGGAGGGTTCGTCGAGCAACACCAGCCGCGGGTTCGTGAGCAGCGCCCTGGCCACCGCGAGCATCTGCTGCTCGCCGCCGGAGAGCTGCGCGGCGTACTGGCCACGGCGCTCGCCGAGCCGCGGCAGCAGGTCCAGGACGCTGTCGACGGTCCAGGTGCCGCGCCGGCGCGAGGCCAGGGCGAGATGCTCGGCCACCGTCAACGTCGCCCAGACCCGCCTGCCCTGCGGGACCAGCGCCACCCCGGCCCTCGCGATCACGTCCGGACGTCTGCCGGCGAGCTCGACGCCGTCGAGCTGCACCGAGCCCGACGTGGGCGGCACCAGACCCATCAGCGTCATGATCAGCGTCGACTTGCCCGCGCCGTTGCGGCCGAGCAAACCCAGCGTGGCGCCGCGGTCGAGCGCGAGGTCGACCCCGCCCAGCACGGTGCTGCGGTCGTAGCCGGAGACGAGGTCGCGCACGGCCAGGAAACTCATGACCCGAACAGCTCCTCACGGTGGCCGGTGCCCAGGTAGGCCTCGCGGACGGCGTCGCTGGCCCGCACCTCGTCGGGCGATCCGGACAGCAGTACCCGCCCGAGATGCAGGACGGTGACGGCGTCGGCGAGGGCGAACACGAGATCCAGGTCGTGCTCGACGAACAGCACGGTGACCCCGGCCGGCAGCCCGCCCAGCAGCTCCACCAGGCGGGCGCGCTCCGCGGGCGACATGCCGGCGGCGGGCTCGTCGAGCAACAGGAGCGTCGGACGGCAGGCCAGCGCGAGTGCGACCTCCAGCTGCTTGCGCTCCCCGTGGGCCAGCGACCCCGCGACGACCGCACCCCGCCCGGCGAGCCCGACGTCGGCGAGCAGCTCCTCCGCGCGTTCCCGGACCGCGGTCTGCCTGCGGGGCAGGAACGAGATCGTCGAGCCGTCGTGTCGCTGCAGCGCGACGGCGACCGTCTCCGCCGCCGTCATCGACGCGAACAGGCTCGCGTGCTGCAGCGTCTGGCTCATCCCGAGCCGGCAACGCCTGACCTCCGACATCGCGGTGACGTCCCGCCCGGCCAGCGCCACCGTGCCCGCGTCCGCCCGCATCGTGCCGGTGACCAGACTGAACATCGTGGACTTGCCGGCCCCGTTGGGCCCGATCAGGGCGTGCCGGGCACCGGGGGCGACGGTGAGATCGACGCCGTCCACAGCCTTCAGGGCGCCGAACGAGCGGCTCAGCCCGGCGCAGCGCAGGACGCTCACGTCGACCCCTTCCGCCACGGCGGCGCCGATGCCCGCCCCCCGCGAGGCGCCGATGCCCGCCCCCCGCGAGGCGCCGATGCCCGCCCCCCGCGAGGGAGCAGCCCGGCCACACCGCGCGGCAACAGGTACACGACCAGCACGAACACGATGCCGAGCACCAGCGTGCCGTTCCCGCCGAGATCCAGCGCATCACGGATGACGATCACCAGCGCGGCTCCGAGGCAGGCGCCCCACAGGGAACCGGCCCCACCGATGATCACTGCGAGCAGGGCGAAGGACGCCGTGGTGAACCCGAGGTCGGCGGGTGACACGAGCCGCTGCTGCGCGACGAGCAACGATCCCGCCAGGCCCGCGACCCCGCCCGCGACCACGAAGACCGCGTACTTGTACAGCGAGGTGGAGTACCCCAGCGCGCGCATCCGCGGCTCGTTGTCGCGGATGCCGCGCAGAGCGGCGCCGAACGGCGAGCGGGCCACCAACGCGACCGCCGCGAAGCCGACGACACCGAACACGAGCACGTACCAGTACAGGAACCCGATGTTGGCCAGCGGCGCCCCCGCGAGCCGGACCGCCGGCACCCCGGTGAGCCCGTTCGCGCCGCCCGTGACGGACTCCCAGGAGTCGGCCACCTGCTGCAGCGTCTCGCCGATGGCGAGGGTGAGCATCAGGAAGAACACGCCCTGCGAGCGGACGGTCACCCAGCCCGTCGCCGCGGCCGCGACCGCGCCGACGGCCAGGCCGGCGAGCAGCGGCACGGGCGCCTCGGCCGTCACATTGATCGACACCCAGCCCGCGGCGTAGGCCCCGGCCCCGAAGTAGCCCGCGTGCCCGAGCGAGGGCAGGCCCGTGACGCCGACGAGCAGGTCCAGGCTCACCGCGAACAGCGCGAACACCAGGATCCGGGTCAGGGTCGTCGTGGCGAACGGGGCCAGGAACAGAGGCGCGGCCGCCAGTACCACGAGCACGGCGACGGCGACGATCCCGGCACGTCCGCGGGCGACGCGCGTGACGGGTGCCGGTACGCCCCCGGGGGCGGTCGGCGCCCGCACCGCCGTCACCGGGACATCCCGACCGGGCCGCCGAACAGGCCCTGCGGCCGCAGCACGAGCACCACGGCCAGCGACGCGAACAGGATGAACGACGCCGCCCCCTCGACGCCCTGGAGCAGTACCCGTCCCAGCGTGTCGACCTGGCCGATGATCAGGGCCCCGAGCAGGGCGCCGCGCACCGATCCCAACCCGCCGATGACCACGACGACCAGCGCCAGGATCAGCACGTAGGCGTCGAGGCCGGGGCGAGCGCCGTAGATCGGTCCGCCGAGGACACCCGCCGTGGTGGCCAGCAGCGACCCGACGGCGAACACCGCCGCCTTGACCAGCCGGTTGTCCACCCCCAGTGCGGAGACCATCTCCCGGTCGGCGACGGTGGCGCGCACCAGCGCGCCGACCCGCGTCCGTTCCACCACCACGTACACGACCACCGCGAGGACGGACCCCACGCCGATCAGCGCGAGCCGGTAGGTCGGGTAGACCGCCCCGAGAACCGACACCGACCCGTCGAGTCCGGGCGGGGCGAGGACGGACAGGGGGTCGTCGGAGAACACGGTGTAGAGCAGCTCGGCGACGACGAACGCGACGCCGAGGGTGAGCAGTGCCTGGTCGAGATGCGAGCGTCGACGCAGCGGCTCGGTCATCAGCGACAGGATCCCGCCGGCCACCAGCCCCGCCACCGCCGCGAGGCCGAGCGCGGCGAGGAACCCGCCCCACCCCGCGCCCGAGAACGCCGCACCGAGGTAGGCGCCGACGAGGAACAGCGCCCCGTGCGCCAGGTTGAGCACGTCCATCATCCCGAACACGAGCGAGAGTCCGACCGCGAGGATGAACAGCAGGAAGCCGATCGAGAACCCGTTCAGGACGCTGACGAGCATCAGGCCGGCTGGCTCTGGGGACCGAGATCCGCCAGCACGGCGTTGACGAGCGTGCCGGACGCGTCCTCGACCTTGCGCAGGTACATGTTCTGCCGGGGGCTCTGGCCGTCGAAGGTCCAGGGCCCACGGGGACTGTCGTCGATGGTGCCGACGCCGCCCAGTGCGGTCGCGAGGGAGTCGCCGTCGAGCGCGGTGGCCGTGCTCAGCGCCCGGTTCAGGACGTTCGCCGCGTCGAAGCTCTGCACCGAGAAGCAGCTCGGGGACTCGCCGTGCTTTGCCGTGTAGGCCTCGACGAAGGCCGCGTTGGCCGGGTTGTCGAGCTGGTCGCTGTAGTGGAGCGTGGTCTGGACGCCCAGTGCGGTCTCGGCCTGCTGCGGGAGCACGCTGCCCTCGGTGAGGAACCCCGAGCCGAAGAGCGGGATCGTCGTGGCCAGGCCGAACTCGGTGTACTGGCGGACGAACGTGATGGCCTCGGCGCCGGAGAAGAAGCAGAACGTCGCCTTCGCGCCCGACTGCTGGATCGCGGTGAGGAACGGCTGGTAGTCCGTGGTCTTGCCGAACGCGGGTTTCGCCTCACCGACGACCGTGCCGCCGCCGGCCACGAAGGCGGCGGTGAACCCGGCGATGACCTCGGTGCCGGCCACGTAGTCGGGGGCGATCGCGTACACGCCGCCCTGGAGACCCGACTGCGCCAGGTAGGTGCCCATGGCGGAGGACACCTGGGCGTTGGTGAACGACGTGCGCCAGATGTAGGGCGTGCGCGCCTTGCCCGTGACGTCCGCGGCGCCCGCGTTCGTCACGATCAGCAGCTTCTTGGACTCCGTCAGCAGGTCGCCGACACCCAGAGCGGTCGCGGAGTTGACCAGCCCGACGACCACGTCGACGGCGTCGCTCTGCAGCACCTTCTGTACTGCGGGCACGCCGGTCTGCGGGGTCTCACCCTCGTCGGCGATCACGGTCTCGACGGTGCGGTCGCCGAACCGGCCGCCGTTCTGTTCCAGCCACAGTTCCCAGCCGCGGGTCATGTCGGTGCCGAGTGCGGCGTACACGCCGGACTGCGGGACGACGAGCCCGACCTTGACGGTGCCACCGCCTCCGGTGGTGGCACCTCCCGACGCGCCACCCACGCTGCTGCCGCATGCCGAGAGCACCGGTAGGGCCGCGGCCGCTCCGAACAGGCCGAGCAGGCGCCGCCGTGTGATCGCTGGGTGTTCCGTCATGGGGACCGCTCCTCGTCGAACGTGCTGCACCAGGGTCTGGAGTGTCGACGGATGCCTGTCGAGCATCAACTGACTGTCAACCGATGGGGGGGACCCGCCCATCGACCCGCGATCCAATCGTGACGAGCGACCGCTGGCTAGTCTGATGTGGTGGACGTCCTTGAATACTCCTCCGGTCACACCGATCCCGGCGGCGCTGCGATCCGCCGCGACCTCGACGCGCTGAGCATCACCAAGCTCTCCGTCGGTCCCATGGACAACAACGCCTACCTGCTGGTCTGCCGGGCCACCAACGAGGCGCTGCTCGTCGACGCGGCCGCTGAGCCCGACCGCCTGGCCGACCTCGTCGGCGCCGGTGACGAGCGGCCCGAGCTGCGCCACCTCGTCACCACCCACCGGCACGCCGACCACTGGCAGGCCCTCGGCGCGGTCGCGGGAATGTTCGAGACACGCCAGATCGCCCACCCTCTCGACGCCGGCGAGCTCCCGATCCCCATGGACGAACTGGTGGAGCACGGCGACGTCGTGCGGTTCGGGGAGATCGAGCTGGAGGTCGTGCACCTGCGTGGGCACACGCCCGGCTCCATCGCGCTGGTCTACCGGGACGCCGGGCGGCCGCACATCATCACGGGCGACTCGCTGTTCCCCGGCGGGGTCGGGCGGACCCGCAGCCCGGAGGACTTCCGCCGGCTCATGGACGACGTCGAGGAGCGGGTGTTCGACCAGCTCCCCGACGAGACGTGGTTCTACCCCGGGCACGGGGACGACTCCACCCTCGGCGCCCAGCGTCCGCACCTGGCGCAGTGGCGCGAACGCGGCTGGTGACCTGACCGACCAGCACGACCGGGGGCGCCTGCACCAGTAGGCGGCCCCGCCGTCTGTCGGAAGCAGCCCGACGGGGCCTTGACCGGAACGAGGTCCGGCCCGTGTCCGATCATTCCGCACCCACCACCGTCGCTCTCGACCCCGGCGACACCAGCCGGTGCCCACTGGCGCCCATGTGCATCTCGTGGGGCGTCGGGGCCCACGGCGCCCGTCCACCGACTGCGCCGGCGCCGACGACCTGTGCGGCGCCCCCGCAGGCGCCGGTCAGGTCGACCCGGGCACGGACCCGTCGGTCGGGTAGAGCTGCGGGCAGTGGTGCGGGCGGGCACGCTCGGCGCCCTCGACGAACCACGCCACCGGCGTGCGGGTGCCGAGCTGCCCGACCTCGAACCGGGTCACCGACGCGGACAGCACCCGGAAGTCCCGGGAGCGGTCCAGTGCGTAGGCGCGGGCCCCGCCCTCGGTCAAGAACACGATCTCCACGGCGCCGATCTCGTTCGGCCGGGCGGTGTGCACCGAGAACACCACCGCCGTCATCGCGCACCCCCGGCCGGACGAGGGCGCCCCGGCGGGTGTGGGCCGATCAGTGGGTGCGAACCGGCGCCCCGCGGTCGACGATGGCGCCCCCGGCGCAGTACAGCCCGTAGCTTCGTGATCACGAGCGGCGACGCTAGGTGCGGGCGCACGTGGCGCCGGGTACAGCGAGTACCCCGGCGGCGAGAGGTACAGGTCGTACCCGCCGCGCCGGTCAGCCGGGCAGCCTGATCGCGTCGGCCAGCGCAGCGGCCTCCGCCCGGATCGTGCTCCCGCCCGACTCGCGCAGCTCCCCCAGCGTGGACCGCGCGAACAGCGAGAACCGCGCCGTGTCGGGGCTCTCCTCGTGCGCGCGGCGCAGCAGGTGCACCGTGGCGATCGGCTCACGGCGCAGCGAGTACGCTCGCGCCGTCTCCGCGAGGTGGAAGCTGCGCCGGGTCGCCGACGGGATCGCGGCCACGTCGAGCCGGTCCGCGGCGGCCACCGCCTCACCGGGGCGCATCAGGTCGGCCAGCATCGTCACCGCGTAGGCGTCGACCATGCCGACACCGAAGATCAGCCACGGATGGCTGTAACCGGGCGGCAGCGCACGGGCGGCGCGGGCCGCCTCGTCGTAGTGGCGCCAGGCATCCCCGTCGCGGCCCGTCTTCGCGTACGACAGGGCCAACGCCAGGTGCAGCAGCCCCCACCGCGCCAGATCCTCCCCGCCCTCGTCTGGGCGCAGCATCGTCGCCGTCTGCTCGGCGAGCGCGATCCGGGCCTCGTGCTGCTGCCCGGCGTCGCGGTACACGTGGTTGAGGTACCAGGCCCCGGCCGCCATCGCGTGCGGGTCATCAGCGTCCTGCGCGGCGTTCATCGCCCGATCCCCGGCGAGCAGCACCAGCGCGGGCACCGGTTGGAACGACAGGTAGAGCTGCGCGAGGTGGTAGACCTGCGCGAGCGCGGCGGATGCCCGGCGCCGGTCGGTCCCGTCGAGCCGCCGCACCGAGGTACGGGCGGTGGTGATCAGCTCCGGGAGGACCACGGCGACGGCGGTGCGCTGGCGCCGCGAGCCGTGCCACAGGGTCCACGCCTGCCGCACCTGCGCGTCCAGCTCCGCGGCCGACGGCGGCGGTTCGTCGCCCCCGACGACGGCATAGTCGGCCAGCGCGGCGGACACCGCAGGCAGGGACTCGTGACCGGCCTTCGTCCAGCTCGACGCGGACAGCCGTGCCTCACCGGTGAGGTCGGCGAGGTCGGCCACCTCCAACACCTCCGCGAGCCGGATCAGCAGCGGCAGCCGCGGGGCCAGCAGCCGCCCCGACTCGACGGCCTTGACCCACTCCGCGGACCGGCCGACCAGACCGCCCAGCACGGGCCGGGACAGGCCCGCGCGCTCCCGGTAGTGCCGGATGCGCCGGCCCACCGTCCGGCCGCCGATATCCTCGTCCACGTCCGACCTTCCCGTCGGGCCGCCCCCGGACCGTCATCAGCGGTGCCGGGGGCATTCGTGTTCCCACCCCCACCGTACGGCGGCCGGAGAGACCCGTCACGGTTCGTGTGCGGGCAACGGCCGGCCATTCCATCCGGGCGGCGGCAGGTCGTGCGGATGCGTCGGGCCGGGCGAGCCCGGAGACACGCGGTCCGCTCCAGGCCACGCGCCTCCGGGCACCGACCACCGGGCCACGAGCATGATCATCGGCGGACGTCTCGCAGACGCCGTTTGTGAGCCTGCTCAGGCGTCGGTTCTGAGTAAGGGGATCGGCCCGACCATCGTGGTCGTGTTCGCGTCAGCCTCACCATCGAACGAGTCGCTGCTTAGCTCCTCGGTTGAGGCACGAAGCAGACGCGGCTGCGCGAACGTCTTCATGGAGTCGAGCACCTCCAGCACCGTGAAGTCCCGCCTCTCGATGTAGGTGCGCGCCACCTCCCGGTGTTGAGGGCTGGGCAGATCTGCGTTCCTCGGAGCGGTGAAGTCATTGGCGCACAGCACCTGGATGATCCGCATGCCCTCGTGGAACGTCTGCATGAACGAGTAGTCGTGCGGCACAGGGCACACCACAAGCAGCTTCTGCTCGTCCATCGTGACCAGGTCAGATTTCTGTGCATCGGCCGGAACGATCGCGATGCGTAGGCCCGCGGCGCTCTCCAACCGCCCGGCGCGGATCTTGATCGTGGTTCCGACCCAATGCTCCTGCTCAGGGGAGCCGAGGAACAGGTCCGCCTTCCATAGACCCTGAATGCTCCGCGGCAGGGCGGGGCTGGTGCCCCTCCTCCGGAACGCAGCGGCGAGCTGGTTCAGGTGCTTGTGCAGCTTGACGGGGCGACCGCGTTTGCCGGACATGACCTGACTGTCGGGCGTGATGAGCTCCCGCCTGGTGTCGATGAGCTGCTTCGCACCGTCCTTCTCGATCGCGTACAGGATCGAGGAGGGATCGCCCTTCTCAATCCTATAAAGCTTGAGCGCATCGCTGATTCGCTCAATCACAGCGGGCTCAGCACGTCCCACAGCGTCGTGGATCGCATACTCGAAGGCGACACCTAGTGTCGGGTGATGCTGTTTCCTTACGCCAGCTTGATGC
>Ga0209591_10000989_pt1 | contig 36478 bp, 22 predicted proteins | sample MAT01_FD_187207 | JGI IMG/M metagenome (GOLD analysis project Ga0209591, IMG submission 187207) | Freshwater microbial communities from Lake Fryxell liftoff mats and glacier meltwater in Antarctica - MAT-01 (SPAdes) (version 2) | ecosystem: Environmental > Aquatic > Freshwater > Ice > Liftoff... | reverse complement strand
GCCCTAAAGATCAAAAATTAGCAATATTAGTTCTACTCTAACTTCAAACTCCTAACTCCTAACTTCTAACTCATAACTTCTAAAAAAAATCCCCACTCAGGCATTTGTCTGAGTGGGTGATATGAGGTGGGAGAAAATAATCTTCCCAAAAGAAGTAGGAGAATTATTTGCTCTCTGTAAAATCAGCGTCAATCACATCATCGCCACTACCAGAGCTAGAGGTGGAACCGCTATCTTGAGGTTCAGCACCAGGTGTAGCACCAGCACCAGCTTGTTGATAGATGTTGCTACCAACGGCGAATAGCGCTTGTTGCAATTCTGGGGTGAGCTTCTTGATTTGCTCATCGTCTTCTTTAGCAACTGCTTCCCGCAGTTCTTTCACCAAGCCTTCGACTTTGGTCTTGTCAGCATCGGGAACTTTATCGCCCAATTCTTGTAGCTGCTTCTCAGCTTGGTATGCTAAGGAGTCGGCTTGGTTCTTGCGTTCAATCTTTTCACGCCGTTCTTTGTCAGATGAAGCGTTTTGTTCAGCTTCTCTCACCATCCGGTCAACGTCATTTTTATCCAGGGTGGAAGCGCCGGTTATACTGATGGACTGTTCTTTAGCAGTACCTTTGTCCTTAGCTGTGACGTTAAGGATACCGTTAGCGTCAATATCGAACACCACTTCAATTTGAGGAACGCCGCGTGGTGCAGCCGGAATACCATCCAGGCGGAAGGTTCCCAAACTCTTGTTATCGTTAGAGAATTCGCGTTCACCTTGGAGGACGTGAATTTCTACGTTGGTTTGACCATCCACTGCTGTGGAGAAGACTTCCGATTTCTTGGTGGGAATTGTCGTGTTGCGGGGGATAATTTTGGTCATCACGCCGCCCAATGTTTCTACACCCAAAGATAGCGGTGTCACGTCTAACAGCAAGATGCCAGTTACATCACCAGCCAGTACCCCGGCTTGAATGGCTGCACCAACTGCTACGACTTCATCAGGGTTCACGCTTTGGTTAGGGTCTTTACCTAATACCTGCTTCACAATCTGTTGGACTGCGGGAATCCGGGTAGAACCACCAACTAACACCACTTCATCAATATCGCCTTTGTTTAACTTGGCATCCCGAAGGGCGTTTTCCACAGGAACACGACAACGGTCGATTAAGTCAGAGCAAAGTTCTTCAAACTGGGCGCGAGTCAGGGTTGTATCCAGGTGCTTGGGGCCATCCTGGGTAGCAGTGATAAATGGCAGGTTAATTTCTGCTTGAGTGACGCTAGAAAGCTCAATTTTGGCTTTTTCTGCGGCTTCAGTCAGACGTTGTAAGGCTTGTTTGTCTTTCCGCAGGTCAATACCTTCGGCTTTCTTGAACTTCTCAGCTAAGAAGTCAACTATTTTTTTATCGAAGTCGTCACCGCCGAGGTGGGTATCACCAGATGTGGCTAGTACTTCAAAAACTCCATCTCCTACTTCCAGTACGGATACGTCGAAGGTACCACCACCCAAGTCAAATACAAGGATGGTTTCGTTACTCTTCTTGTCAAACCCATAAGCCAGAGAAGCAGCTGTAGGCTCGTTGATGATCCGTAGAACTTCAATCCCGGCAATTTTACCAGCGTCTTTTGTCGCTTGCCGTTGGGAGTCGTTGAAGTATGCCGGAACAGTGATTACAGCTTGGGTTACGGTTTCGCCCAAGTATTTGCTGGCATCTTCAACTAGTTTGCGAAGAACTTTTGCAGAAATTTCTTCAGGAGCAAATGCTTTACCAGCGATTGGACAATCTAGTTTGACATTGCCGTTATTGCTGAGGACTTTGTAAGAAACTTCGGTAGCTTCGTTACTCACTTCGTCGTAGCGGCGTCCGATGAAGCGTTTGACTGAGTAAAACGTATTTTCTGTGTTCATCACCGCTTGGCGTTTGGCGATTTGACCAACCAAGGTGTCGCCATTTTTGGCAAACGCGACTACTGAGGGCGTTGTCCGAAAACCTTCAGCATTAGCAATTACTGTGGGTTTACCACCTTCCATCACTGCCACGCAGGAGTTCGTTGTTCCTAAGTCAATTCCAACTACTTTTGCCATTTTAGGTGCTGGCTCCGTATAACTACAAATGAATGAATGAGAATATAAAGGACTAAATTTTGAACCAACCGGGTCAATAAATCAGCCAGTTCAGCATGAATACCTTTGATTTGGCTTTTCTGGGGTTAAAACTCCAGATATGCTGATATATATACTGAAGCTTAGTGTTAGCCAGTCCATGAAGGGTGGTTTCCCGAACCTTGCTTAGGACGGTTAAACTAACTAAATAGTTTTTTAGTTATTTCATGGATTTATTGCCTTCACTCTGTCTAATGTATGGGAATTAATACTTTCAGTAATTAGGGTGAACCGTAACGGTAGAGTCGTGTTTGCCGCCTTTAGAGGTAATAAGTTACAAAAGTACCGAAAATAGAACAAAATTAAAGGGTGCGAGGCCGATAGCGAAGCGTTAGCGAGTCATCGAGCGTCATAGCCCGACGCAAGCATTGCTTGCGTATTCCGTATAATCAGCAATATTTTGGTATTGGGCATTGGGCATTGAAGAAAATACTACTCAGCGTTCACTTAAGCTTAGAGAAAAGAGTTTCCCAGTTAATTGCAGCCGGTCTTTGTCCCTGGTTGACTATTTCAAAAATTTTCCTCGAACTACTTGGGTGTAAAAGGCATTCTACACAAGCGTTTGCTACATCAATCCGGCTGGTATCACCCGAAAGTGTATCCCCAGTGCCTACTACCACACCGTATTTACCCCCAGTTTTTGCCTTGAGGAGGGTGTTGAGGTCGTATGAGGTATATGGCCCGTCAATCAGGCGTCCTGGACGGATAATGGTGTAGGGTAATCCTGAGTTAATAATGGACTCTTCGCCCTTCTGTTTGGCATCCAACACGCCAAAAGCATTAAGAACACTAAAAGGAAACTGATTTTTACGGAGAATTCCGCAAGAAGAGACGAAAACGAACCGCTTCAAATTCCGGGGTGCTGCTGCTACTAGGTTGCTCACACCTTGGGCATCGACTTTTGCCGGACTATTCTTTGCTTTTGCTTCACTAGATTTGGGGTTAAGGAAAGTGATTCCCCATTCAATCAAGTTTGGGGATTGCTCAAACTCCCATCGCGCAGAGGGAAAGGCAGTGGTTCCAGTACAACTGATGATGTGGCTTGTATCTTGCGTTGCGGCTGGCAGTGTAGCTGGCTGGCGGATGTCACCAACGGCAATTTCTACTCTCTGGTTAAACATTTCTTCGGCTTTTGCGGCATTGCGTGTCAGAACGCGAACTTTCAAACCCTTTTCTAGTAACTTGCCTACCACGAGTTGCCCGACTCCACCAGTAGCACCAGCAACTAGTACCAAATCTTCAACTGAATCAAAAGAATTCATAAACTGCCTTTAAGATGGTCTATTGTTAATCTACTCAAAAAATGCTATTTCTATGATCGGCGACCCCTACGTACATCGCCGAAATAGGGACTTCCAATAAAAAAATATCCCATCACTTTGAGGGCAGGGGAGCAGGGGGAGGGAAAGTCATTTTGAACGAATGAAATTAGACATCTGGTGAAAATTAATTCTGCGTTGCTCGAAATCCTTAGTAGGGACAATTCATGAATTGTCCCTACATCATTTTTGGAGATGTCTATTGGATAATTTATTTTTTGGAGTTCCCATAGCTGCGTAGGCGTAGCCCGTCGTAGACATCGCAATTAGAGAGGAAATTGCGCCCGAATTGTTCGGTTCTACCACTGTCGTCACTACACAAATAGCTATAACCTCTTAAGTAGTAGTGAAATGTCTACCCTAGACGCTGTTAGTCACTCTTGAATTAAGGGGTGAAAGCCTGTGTACAAATGGATATTGCCAAGTCTGAGCGAAATCTTGGCTGAAAATCAATCAAGTGTGGCTGAATGTTCACCTGCTAAAGCAGAGCGGCAGTGGCGTATCAGCCTAGCAGCGACAGAACATTTGCTATTAAATACTTTAGCACTTGCTTCAGTTGACACAACCCAAGGATTAGTTTTAGCTACACCAGCACCCTTATTTAGTCAGCCAAAACTAACTCAAAGCTTACAAACAGTAACATTTGCCGCAAAACAATTTAACCCCTTGGCGCTGATGCCATTTCGGATGCCAGATGCGATCGCGTCTGTAAATGAAGAAATCGCTCCCCATGAATCGGTACTTTCGCTATTACCTGCCGATCCACTAGGTGCAGAACAGTTTTGCTTGGTTTTTACAGAAAAATTTAGATTAGTGCTGGTTTTAGCAACTCACAAAAACGGTAAAAAAACCTTTTCATTTTCTTTTGAGCCAGAAGTAGTACAGCAGGCTTGGCGATCGCTAGGAGCAAGGGTAATGCTGGCTAATCCAGAATTTTTTGCCCGCCTGGATACTTTAGTACAACAGTATTCTCCGGTAGCACCAGATTGCCGCATCATGATTCAGTTTAGCCAGTTGTTGCTTCAGGAATTAACAGAAGCAGAAGAGGCTGGGGACAAGGAGGATAAACCATGCCCAATGCCCAATGCCCAATGCCCAATGCCCAATGCCCCAAATCCTGATGTAGAATTGCTCCAAGCTTTCGCTCACGAAGTCCGCACACCTTTAACAACTATTCGCACCATGACTCGCCTACTGCTGAAGCGGCGAGATTTAGATGCCAGCGTAATCAATCGCTTAAAAATTATTGATCACGAGTGTACGGAGCAAATTGATCGGATGGAGTTGCTGTTTAAGGCAGCGGAATTGGAAACTACTACCTCAGCAAAATCGTCAAAAACTCAACTCACGCCGATGTCTTTAGATCAAGTGTTGCAGCAGAGCATTCCCCGTTGGGAACAAGCAGCGCATCGGCGGAACCTAACTTTAAATGTTGTTTTACCCCAGCAACTACCAACAGTGGTAAGCAATCCCATGATGCTGGATCAGGTACTAACTGGTTTGATAGAGAATTTCACTCGCAGCTTACCTGCTGGTAGCCATATTCAAGTCCAAGTTATTCCCGCCGGAGATCAACTTAAGTTACAATTATCGCCCCAATTTGGGTGCAGAGATTCAAGTAAAACCGCCATACCTGCAACGCCACCAATTCGCAAAGCTCTAGGTCAATTGCTGATGTTCCAACCAGAAACAGGTACGATTAGTTTGAATATCGCCGCAACCAAGCATTTGTTTCAGGCGATCGGCGGTAAATTGATTGTGCGCCAGCGCCCACACTACGGGGAAGTTTTGACGATTTTCCTTCCCTTAGAAGTTAGTAATAAACATCAATTTGGAGCTAAAGCTTAGGAGTGAAGATTCGTTAACTATTTTTCAAAATTATAAATATTCACTCTAAATTAACCTGAGTTTGATAAACTTCTCCCTGTCTTAAACTAAAGTTAAAGTCTTTTCCTCTTTGAGTTGGAGAGGAACAAATTTTACGCAGTAAAATCAGGGAGAAGTTTTTTTTATTCGACTAATTTATGCGGACATAGTAAACCTGTTGCATATAGCGTTTCTCGTTTACGTGAGGTACACCCGTAGGGGCACGGCAGTGCCGTGCCCTTACACTTCGCAATATAATGTTGTACCGCATGTGAATGGGAACCGCTATAAACCAAAAATTAAGAACCCCACCCCCAACCCCCTCCCCGCAAGCGAGGAGGGGGCTATAATTTACTTCATGTGATTAGGATAAAGCTATAACTAAGGGACTTGCAAAAAATAAATTATCCTAAAATAGATTTTGTTTAACAATCTAATTAAATTTTTCTGACTTGCCATCTGTAAAAATAGATGCCAAAAATGTATATAAATTCTAGTTAAGAGCCAAGTACACATTTCTGCAAACATCAAAAGGAAAATTATGGCAAGTTTTGAAGTAATTGATAAAGAAAGCTTGCATTTAGTCAAGATAACTTTACAAAACGAAACAGTCCGAACTGAATCGGGTGCTATGTACTATATACGTGGCAACATTCAGATGCAATCTAAAGCCCCTTCAGCAGGCGGTTTTTTAAAATCCCTAGCCACGGGAGAAAACATTTTCCGTCCTACATATACAGGCACAGGTGAATTATATTTAGAGCCTTCTTTATCGGGATATCACATTCTAGAATTAGACGGTAGCGAATGGATTTTAGATAGTGGCGCTTATTGGGCTAGTGATAGCACTGTAGAAGTAGGAGTTGAACGAAACAAATTTGTATCAGGCTTAATTGGTGGCGAGGGATTGTTTCAAACAAAAGTCAAAGGCAGGGGTACAGTAGTGATGGCAGCACAAGGGCCTGTAGAAGTAATAAATTTACGAAATGATCGATTAGTTGTCGATGGAAATTTTGCTATTGCTCGCACAAGTAGCTTAAATTATCGCGTTGAAAAAGCTACCAAATCTCTTTTTGGTTCAATGACTTCTGGTGAGTTTCTCGTCAATAGTTTTGAGGGAACTGGTACTGTATTGCTAGCTCCTGTACCTTATTGGCAAGTCATGATGCTCCGCCAAATTAGTGCCGCGCTACCAAAAACTTCTAGCTAACAATTATTAGCTTAACTGATCGTAAGTCTTTCCGGCACGCTTGTGCGATCGCTCGTTTTATTGAATTGCCGTGGGTAAATCTAGTTATTAGTCATTAGTCATTGGTACTAATGACTAATAACTTAAATTTTCATAACTAAAATAGGATTGCTATAGCACCATAAAGTTAACTCAGGGGATAATTGTAACGTAACTCATCACTCATTTTCTATTGCGATCGCTTTTGGGGTTTCGCCAACACTTCTCAGTTGCACTGTAAATGTGGAACCTTCATATAATTTACTTTTCACAGAAATAGAACCGCCACAGCGCGCCAGCAATTGCTGTACGATTGTTAAACCCAACCCAGCACCACCATAATCTTCATTTGCTGCTGTACGCACACGATAAAATCGGTCAAAGATTTTAGAAATCTCGCTTTCGGCAATACCGATACCTGTGTCGCGGAATTCTAATTGGACATAATCGCCTTGAATTCGGGCACGCACCCATACTTCACCCCCATTAGGAGTAAACTTAATGCTGTTATGCAATAGATTAATCACAATCTGCCTCAGCCAACCACTCACACACCAAATAGATGGAAGTTCAGTGGGTACGGTGTAGGCTAGCATAATTCCTTTTTCTTGGGCTAGAGGTTGGTAGGTACTAACTACTCCAGGTACAATATCTGAGAGCCGCACCGACTCTAAAGCTGTTCCCTCTAAATTACGTTCTAGCTGCACCAGTTCCAACAAACCAGTAATCAGGGAATTTTGCTGATCGCACTGGGTATTTAACATGTGTAAATAACGTTGTCGCTGGGGGGGTTTAAGATTAGGAGAATTCAATAATGAAAGTGCTGTCTTCATGTGCGTCAAGGGTGTACGCAATTCCTGACACACATTTTTTAGGTATTCATCTTTGAGTTGCTCTTTGTTATGCAGTTCTTGATTTTGCTGCTGCAACTTAGTGGTGCGGACTGTGATGATTTGACGATTAATTTCATCTTGTCGCAGGAGTTGTTTTACAAACAGTTGATTCATCAGTTCGCCTTGGGGCACAGTTGGACAAATAAAATCAACAGGTATTGGGGATGATTCTGGCGTAATCGCTTGTTCGATACCATTTAATACTTGCTGAATTACTCTCCCCTCAAGAGTATTTATAATTAGTAATGGCTGGTTTTTATTAGTACTTACCTTCCCCGATGTCTTATTTTTGCGTTTTTTAAGTGGTCGATGAGCCAATATTAAACTGCAAAACTGGGGCGATAACACCATCAGAAAGTTTTCCCGTCGCATTTGGCTATCTGGTGATAGGTAAACGGGGACATGATGAGGAGATGAGGAAGATAAGGGGGTATTTTTTTCCCCTGCAACGCCAGCTCCCTGATCTTCCCCTGCTTCCCCATCTCCCCCTTTTCCACTCTCGTCAATCTGGCAAGTATAAATGAGACTAGAAGCACCTACCGAGGATTGATAACGCGCTAATTCTGATTGCCAAATTTTTTCTGGTGGTAGCTTCACCCATAAAGTAGCTACAATTTGCTGCTCAATTAGTAAGTCAATTTGCGCTCTCACCAGTGATAACAGAGTAGCAGGACTGAGGGACAATGGTTTAGGAGGCACTTGCACTGCCATAACCACTTGATAAACAGACAGATCCTTAGCCAAAGATACATTCATGAGTCAAGCACAACAAGGATGAAGCAAGAAATAATTCTGTCTTCGATTTTCACCTTTATGTGTGCATTTTTTACAAAATCCCCACGGAAAAAAACATTAACTATAAAAAACTCCATGTACAAGGGAGTGGGGAGTTAGGAGTTAGGAGTTATAAGAATAGAACTTACGCATTGACAGGAAAGACCAAATATGAGTGATTTGAAAAACCACATCTGTCGTAAGGGCACAGCATTGCTGTGCCCCTACAGCACGGGTATATTTATCATCAAAAAATGATTAATAAAACCCTGAAACGACGTATTCACGTTGATGCACAACATGATTTTTTTGTACAGTGCGTAAGTTCTAAAGAATTCTTCCCCAATGCCCAATGCCCAATTCCCAAATTAAGCTTGTATGTTCAGTCTTTGGTGCAAAGCGTCGCGTGCGTGTTCTCGGTCATCAAAATGGATTTTTTCGGTGCCGAGAATTTGATAGTCTTCGTGACCTTTACCAGCAAGCAAGACTCCATCACCGGGTTGTGCTTGTAAAATAGCGGTACGAATTGCAGTAGCCCGATCGCAAATTACAGTTGGCTGCACTGTGTCAGGAATTCCCGCCACAATATCTTTCAAAATCCTTTCTGGGTCTTCAGTGCGGGGATTATCTGATGTCACCACTGCCACATCAGCTAATTCAGCCGCAATTTTACCCATTATTGGGCGCTTAGTGCGATCGCGATCGCCTCCACAACCAAATACACAAATTACCTTTCCAGGTATAAACGGACGTGCAGCTTTCAGCAGATTTTCTAAGCTATCGGGTGTGTGGGCATAATCCACAATCACGCTAATATCTTGCTCAGGACTAATCTGTACCCGTTCCATCCGTCCGGGAACTCCAGGAAACTCAGGTATCACAGACGCTACTAACTGCAAATCTAGCCCTAAGTGTAAAACTGCTCCTATGGCTGCTAGAAGATTTTCTAAATTATATTGTCCGACTAGAGGCGATCGAAAAGCCACGTCACCTTTTGGTGTATGTAATGTACCACTGACACCATTGGGCTGGTAATTTAAATCACTCATCCATAAATCAGCGCTGTTGTCGTTGACACTGTAACTCCAAACCCGTTGGGAATCTAACGAGGCGATTAACCGCTTCCCATAGGAATCATCAGCATTAATTATTGCCCGTCCCTTGAGATAATCCGGGCTAAATAACAACGCTTTGGCGGCAAAATAATCTTCCATATCGCTGTGATAGTCGAGATGATCTTGGGTAAGATTACTGAACACCGCCACCTCAAATTGACAACCCAACACTCTACCTTGCGCCAAAGCGTGAGAACTTACTTCCATCACCCCGAACTCACTACCAGCATTTACAGCCTCTCTTAGCTGTTGTTGCAGTTCCACCGCAAAGGGCGTAGTGTGGGTAGCAGTTTGCTCAAAACCTGGCCAACGAGTGTAGAGAGTTCCCATCAAAGCTGTAGCTAGATTAGCTTTGATCAGCAGAAATTCAATTAGATGAGTAGTTGTAGTTTTGCCATTTGTACCCGTCACGCCTACCAGCTTGAGTTTTTGTCCAGGATAACCGTAAAAAGCACTGGCTATCTGGGCACAAGCTTGAGTCATGTTACTTGCACTGATGACTACAGCCTCATTTGTGGGAGGATTTTTTTGTGCAGCTTCAGGAGAAACGATCGCAGCTACAGCCCCCGATGCGATCGCACTTTGCCAAAATTCCCCACCATCAACCCGTGTTCCTGGCATCCCAATAAACAAATCTCCCACACGACAAGCATGGGAATTCGTCTTCAAACCCTTAACTTCCACATCCTCGAAAGTCAGATGGCTAGGCAATTGTTCAATACTGTCTACCGCCGTTAGTAATTCCCGCAATTTCATCTTGTGAACCTCGTCAGATTCTTAATCTTGCGCTTATTCTGCATTATTTTTTTCTAATTGGCTAAATACTTACGCAACATTTGCTCCAACTGCTGCACACTAGCACGAGGAGACGGACGCGGCAATAATTTCTCTTCTTCCTCTGTGTCCTCTGCGCCTCTGCGGTTCGATAAAAAAAGTACCGGCACCTCATACTCATACGCAGCGAACCAATCTTCACGAGTCGTAATATCCCTAACTTCCAACTCGAAACTGAGATTTTGGATTTGTTCTAGCTTTTCTTGCAAGCCTTCACATAAATGACAGCCGGGTTTACTGTATAAAATTAATCGCATTGTTTATTTTAGTTGCGGCAAGAAGTTATAAGTTTAGAATAACGAACCGCAGAGGCGCAGAGGGCACAGAGGAGGAGAGATGAGAAGAGAAGGGTTTGATGTGGGTGAGTATGTTGATCAAATGGCGTTGTTGTTGGATTTGGAGTTAAGAGATGAGTATCGTGATGGTGTGGTGGCAAATTTTGAGAGAATTAGTGCGATCGCTAATCTTGTAAATTCTTTCCCGCTAGCGGAGGATATTGAAGTTGCACCAGTTTTTGAACCATGAATGATGCTGTATCAATAGCTGCTGCTGTGCGTGAGGGTAAAGTTAGCGCGGTGGAAGTTACCAAGGTTGCGATCGCCCGAATCGCCGCGCAAGATAATCAACTCAACTGTTTTACGGCTGTGACTGCTGAAGCAGCTTTAACAGATGCAGCCCGCATTGACTCAGAAATTGCCCAAGGTAATCATCCGGGAATGCTGGCGGGTGTGCCTTTTGCGGTGAAAAATCTCTTCGATATCGCTGGTTTAACGACTCTGGCGGGTTCAAAAATCAATGCAGAAAACCCAGCAGCTACTCAAGATGCAACCGCAGTAGCGAAGCTGAAACAAGCGGGTGCTGTGCTGGTTGGCGCTTTGAATATGGATGAGTACGCTTATGGGTTTGTAACGGAAAATTCCCATTACGGTGCTACTCACAACCCCCATGATTTACAGCGAGTTGCTGGTGGTTCATCAGGTGGTTCGGCGGCGGCTGTTGCTGCTGGGTTAGTACCCCTGACGCTGGGTTCTGATACGAATGGTTCAATTCGCGTTCCGGCGGCGTTGTGTGGTGTTTTTGGTTTCAAGCCAACTTATGGACGCTTATCTCGTGCTGGGGTAGCTTTATTTTCTAGCAGTTTTGACCACATTGGATCTTTTGCGCGTTCGGTGCAGGATATCGCCACGGTATTTGATGTGCTTCAGGGAGAAGACGATCGCGATCCAATTTGCACAAAGCGTCCGCCTGAATTGGTTTTACCACAACTTCAGCAAGATATTTCTGATATCAGAATTACTATTGCTGCTGATTATTTCACCAAAGGCGCAGAACTGGAAGCTTTAGCAGCAGTGCAAAAAGTAGCTGATGCTTTGAATGTCACTGAATACGTAACCATACCAGAAGCCCACCGCGCCCGTGCAGCAGCTTTTGTGATTACAGCTAGCGAGGGCGCAAATCTGCATTTGGAAAAATTGCGTAGATGTCCTCAAGATTTTGATTCAGCGACACGCGATCGCTTTTTAGCTGGGGCGTTAATTCCCAGTAGCTGGTATCTCCAAGCCCAACGCTTTAGAAAATGGTACCGCGATCGCATTCGAGAAATCTTTCAAAATGTGGATATAATTATTGCCCCAACAACACCAATTTCCGCACCGCTAATTGGTCAACAAACGATGATTTTGGATGGCGAAGAAATTCTCCTCCGTCCTCATTTAGGGCTATTTACTCAACCATTATCTTTTATCGGTTTACCCGTTTTATCAGTACCAATTCAGCGCCCAAATGCCTTACCTTTAGGTGTGCAATTGATAGCAGCACCATATAATGAAGCATTGATTTTACAAGTTGCGGCTACATTAGAGGCAAAAGGTATAGTTTCAGCACCAATTATTTTCAACGCTATCAACGAAAACTAATTGTTTGAAAATCGCCTCACCAAATCCCTTTGCTGTATCGGCTTACCAGTTTTAACACAACACATTAAGAACCCTCAACTTTTTATAAGTAAACTTGAAGTTGTGGTTACAAACGCTGATCTTGTTATAAGTAAACTTGAAGCTGTGGTTATGAATACTCAAGCATCTATAGAGAATCAGGATCTACACCGAGCGATCGCAACCTTTCTGCTAATAATCGGGCGCGTTCTTGGGCAAGTTTTACCTGTTCTTCTGGTGTTAAAAGCCTTTCCCCTTGCTGGTTATACCAATATAACCACTCGCGCGGAATGCCTAAATAAGTTCCCCGTTCCATGCCTATTCCTAAACCAATCTCTGTTAGCCAAACGGGATTTTTATCTTGTAATTGATAGAGATTATTAACCAGCTTGTAAACTTCTAATCGGGCTTTGCGGCGACGAGTCGGGTTGTAAACTACATAATATAAAATCCCTAACTTTGCATACTCTTGCTTCTTAGTCGAGTATTCACCGCGATATTTTCTAGATACCACTTCCAGCGCTAATATTGGGACTCTCCTCTCTTCCCAAAGCACATAACTGGGGCGGAGGTTTTCATCATAAAATCGCTCAACGCCCAGACTCAAAAACCCATCTGGTACTATCGGCGGTAAATCTGGGTGATAATAAATACCCATATCAACGCCAAAAAACCAATCCATCCGTTCTGCCCAAGCCATAGCCAATATAGCTTTGAGTAAACCGGGAATCAAATCTTGTAATTCATTATCCACAGGAGTATCGTCAGAGTCTGGCAGCTCCTCAGAAGAGGGCAAGCAAGCTAATGGATCGTACTGTAACATGATGAATTTACCGATTCTCTGAATAATTCGATCATAATGCGATATCCAGCTTTTTCTGCTTCTCCCTTTTAGACTACGGTGCTGTACACAAGTTTCTCTTGACGCAATTTACGGTTTATCGAATAGGCCAAAGAAACCTCACCCTGGTTTTACTACGTAAAACCTGTCCCTCTCCTTACTAAGGAGAGGGATTAAAGTCAGGACAGGGTGAGGTTTTTGTTTTGGGTAATTCTCGGTGCTTATTAAGACTCAATATTGAGATCCGATCCAAGGGTGAGGGACATTATACATCATAAATTTTTGTTGGAAATAGTACGGCCTATAGCTAGCGCAAAGTGGACAATTTGACAATCTTTAATACTCAAACTACTTGGCGTATAGTCATAATCTGTCCGCACGCAACAAGAACGCAAGACACCTAATATATGGTTCGAGAACTCGAAAGAAAACGTCAGAGTGCAAAGTTTCCCGAAACTGCACCGGCTGCTAATCCCGTATTTTTTAGAACCTATAGCCGCCGTACAAAGGCGGGACTAAGGGAAACATGGGATGAGGTGTGCGATCGCACTCTACTCGGCTTAGTCGAGTTGGGAAAGCTAACTCAACAAGAAGCTGCCATACTGGATCAGATGCAGCGCAACTTGAAAGCTATGCCCAGTGGACGCTGGCTATGGGTTGGTGGTACAGACTGGATAACCAAGCCCAAGAACTTTTCCGGCGCTTATAATTGCACCTCTACCAATCTCGAAGACTGGAGTGCCTTCGGATTAATGATGGATTTGGCAATGATGGGCTGTGGGACTGGAGCCGTCCTAGAACCACAATTTATTAACCAGTTACCCCCCATCCGTAATCACCTGAATGTCACTGTACAAGGTGAAATTGGCAGCACTCCTCAACAAAATCGACGTGAATATACTGAAACTCATATAGAAGGTAACAGCGTCACTATTCACGTTGGAGATAGCCGTGAAGGTTGGGTTGAATCATATCAAACCCTGTTGCAACTCTCCACTAATGAACAGTTTTCAACAGAAGTTGAAGTATTAGTCGATATCAGTGATGTCCGCAAAGCCGGAGAAACTCTCAACGGCTTTGGAGGAGTTGCTAATCCTGTAAAATTGCCTGGACTTTATCAGCGTTGTGCCTCTATCCTCAATAAAGCTGTAGGACGGCAATTAAATTCAATTGAATGCTGTTTGTTAATTGATCAAGCGGCTGTCACAATTGTTGCTGGTAATATTCGCCGCTGTTTACCTGAAGATGCTTTAGTTCATACTTTTAAAGGTCTTATTCCCATTTGCGATGTCCAAGTGGGTGACTTAGTACAAACTCCTTTAGGATTTCGGCGAGTTGTGGATAAATTCGACCAAGGATTCCAGGATGTCTATGAAATTGAAACTAATGCGACTTACCCTAGAGCAACTTTAAACCACAGACAAGCAGTTCTTGCAAATGCTCAGGGGGAAATTACCTGGAAGTCCATTGCAAGTCTAGTTGAGGGCGATCGCCTGCTGCACAACACACAAGTTCTACCTGGTACAGTTACCCATCTACCTGCTGATTTTACTGAATCTCGACCCTCAAACAGTCGTACAGCTAAGTCGTTTGTAATTCCCGAATTGACAGCTGAGGTTGCTTGGCTAATTGGGTTAACCCACGGTGACGGCTATGTTGCTCTCGGTCGCAATAAGTATGATAAGCCTTATGGCCGCGTTGAATGGGCAATGAACAGCTTAGATACGGAACTCACAGCTAGAGTTCAAGCCAAAATAGATGCTACTTTAGCTTTATTTGGATTGACTGCTACTCATGGCATCATCAAGGGTGAAAATACTGCCAAATCAATCTGTTCATCTATTCGATTAGCTGAGTACTTCCATCGCTACATCAAGCAGCCTAATATTTCCCTAGCAATTCCTAGTTTTATTTTGCAGGGTTCAGTAGATATCAGGGCGGCTTACCTAGCTGGATTAATGGACAGTGATGGTGCTGTGAATAACCGACCTCCTCACTTAGTTACCTCAGTCTATCGGTCATTTATTAGACAAGTTAGTGCGGTTTTATCCAGTTTGGCGATCGCTGGCAGAATTAGCATTACGCATCCACAACAGTCGGGATGGCAAGTTAAGTACAATCTCACAATTCCAGCCTTCAAAGAGCGTTATAACGCCCTTATTGCACCTCACTCAGTTAAAGGGTGTGTGAAAGAGAGATTGAAGATGTATGGTTTCACCGTCCCTGGTGCAATCATGCGGGAAGCTTACAGCTATAGCGAAATGCGAGATATGGGATTTCAAGGATCTCGCACTGTTGATGCTAATTATGAACGCTATATCGTTGAAGCTGATATCTCGCTAGATATTCCAGTCACTGTTAAAGGACTGGGCAGTTACGATCATGTCCACACTTACGATATTGAAGTCGAAGAAGCTCATTGTTTCTATTGTGATGGCTATCTGACACACAATAGTGCTGGCATGAGGCAAGGTTCTAGCGAAGATAGTTTGTTTGCTGATGCCAAAGATAATTTATGGCAGCAAGATGAAAGTGGCAACTGGCGAATTGATCCAGAACGCGATGCACTCAGGATGGCAAATCATACCAGAGTTTTTCACCGCAAGCCAACCTTAGAAGAATGTATTGGTGCTGTCCGCAAACAGTATTATAGCGGCGAGGGAGCGATTCAATGGGCTGGTGAAGCCGTAGCGCGATCGAACATTGATTTGCTGCCAACACAAGCTTTGAAAGTTGAGTTTTTACAAGCTTATGAACAAGGAACAGCAAAACAGTGGTTAAAAGAACGTTATCCAAATATTGATGCTAATGAGCTAGAACATCGTTTGCAGCGATATGCTTTAAATCCATGCGGGGAAATAGTAGGCGCTAACTTCCACTGCGTGAGTGGTGATACCTTACTCATCACTAAAGATGGAATACATAAAATCAAAGATGTTATCGCAGATGAAATTGAGATTTGGAATGGTCAAAAATGGAGCCAAGTAACACCTTTTAAAACTGGTAGTGAACGCAAGCTGTATCGAGTCAAATTTGCAGATGGTACTTACTTGGATGCAACCGAATATCATCGCTTCTTTGTCAAAGATAGATTTGATAAAGAATACAAAGAAGTGCAAACTAAGGATTTGATGGATGTTAGTAGATATGCCATTCATACTGAGCCTTTTACTATTCAGTATGAAGATGGATTAAATATCAATCCAAGTTATGCCTATACTTTGGGGATAGGTGTAGGAGATGGAACTACAGACCAAAATGGTAATGCCAAAATTAGACTCTACGAACAGAAAGCAGCTTTATCTGTAATCGGAAGTAAGTCTCCTGAAAGAAATTATGACTACTTACCGACTTTTACAGATGTAACAGACTTAGGTTTTTCTGGAGAATTTTTAAAGAGTTTAAAAACAAATCCAGAGTCACTGAATGTAATTGCTAGTTGGAATCGCCAAGCAATTTTGCAATTTATCGCCGGTTTAGCGGATACAGATGGCACCAATACACATAACAATGGCATTAGGATTTATCTCTCTGATTACGAACGTGCATATCGAGTACAGTTATTACTAACTAAATGCGGTATCCGTTCTTCTTTAAATCTTTTAGCTCATAAAGGATCAGTAACTAATTATGGTGTTCGCAGTCAAGATTTGTATTACTTGCAAATAACTGACTGTGGGCAAATTCCTTGCCAGCATTTGGATGTGAGCAAAGGGTGTGACGCCAAATACAAAGGTAAATGGCAAATAGTCCAAGGTGTGGAAGAATTGCCAGGTTTACACGATACTTATTGCTTCAATGAACCGGAACATCATAAAGGAGTATTTGGTAATACCCTAACTGGCAACTGTAATTTGTCTGAGGTTCACCTTAATCAAATCGACCCATATAACTACAAGGAACAAGAAGAAGCTTTCACTGCTGGGGCGCTATCTGTAGCAGCACTTTTAAATCACAAATTCCTGGAACCACGCTATCAATACAGCCGTGAATTAGACCCGATTGTAGGAGTTTCTTTTACAGGTTTATTTGATTTCTTTGTCCATGCTTTTGGTGTTGATTGGCTGCGCTGGTGGGAAGCAGGAAGACCTGCAACTCCACAAGGATTAGCTTTTAAGCGTGAGGAAGAAAAATATCTAACTTCCTGGAAAGATATTGTACATCGAGTAGTTTGGGATTATTGCGATCGCCACAATCTCAAACGCCCAAATCGCTGTACCACAGTCCAACCCAGTGGTACTAAGGCTTTGTTAACTAATGCTAGCTCAGGATGGCATCCCCCCAAGGCACAAAGATTTATTCGCCGCATCACCTTCGGCAAAAATGACCCAGTAGCCTTAGCATGTATTGACTACGGTTACAACGTCATTCCCTCTCAATCAGACAAAGATGAACAGGGCAATTTGCTCAACGATCCCTTTGATTCACGCGTGAGTGAGTGGTTAGTAGAAATCCCTGTTTCTGTATCTTGGGCTGATTTACCAGGGGCTGATGAAATTGATGTTTCTAAGTTTTCAGTATTAGCTCAATTTGATTTTGTCCTCCAGGTTCAACGTTGGTACGTGACTCACAACACATCAGCTACTTTGGAACTGCGTTCTGATGAAATCGAACCTTTGGGACAGAGGATTTATGAAACTATTCAGAACGATCATGGATATATTTCAGCAGCCCTTTTAGCTCGTTTTGATGACCTGCAATCATTCCCACGTTTGCCATTTGAGCCAATAGAAAAACCAACCTACGATCGCTTGAATCAAGAGGTGAAAGCACGGCGGAAAACAGATGATTTCTGTGCAGTCTTAAGCCGCTATGATTTAGGCGAAATGTCAGAGGCTGGCCCTAGTGGTTGTGACTCTGATAAATGTATGTTTCCCGATCAGCAACCAAGCTCATAAGGCGAAATAACATCAACTTAGGGTAGGCACTATTTATCTATTAGAATAAACAGCAGTGGTTTCATATAAATTTAACCACTGCTTTTTATATAAATTAGGACTAGCCCTTTCAAGGTGGGTAAAAGAGTTGGTCAACAAATCCCTTTTTAATGATTTATATTAACCAGGAATTTTTTGCTGCGATCGCTTCCAAGGATGCTCATGTCTATAGCAATGGGATTTAAGTCATAATCAAATAGAAATATTTAAAAAGTTTGCTGAGATGATTATGATGGCATTAAATAAGCTATTGTTATTAGTCAGAAGTGTTGAATGTTAAGAAAAAGCCGATAAAAACAGCCCAAAATATGTTAGATTTTGGGCGAAGGATTAAAATATTTTAGTTTAACAGTGATTATAAATTGATTTCCCAAAGTTGTCAAAGATATCCTGAAACGACTGCCAAAAAAAGATTATCCAGTATTGAACAGTCGTCTGTTCTTTGAGTGCTGGCTATCTTATGTGATGGATAACAGCTTAACAAGTATGCGAGATTTATTTACAAGACTAAACATGGATAGAGGTTTTGCTGGATTAAAATTTATCCAAGAATTAGTCCAATAAAACAAATATTTTGTTTTGCGGATAAAAAATAATTGGAAGTTAGAATTTGAGGAGCAAACTGGATTAATTAAAGTTGGTGCATCTGATCATGCTCAAGCCTATAGGGTGATTAATCAATTGGCTTTTTACCTAAAGTCCAATTTGAAGATGCTATTTTTGAGATTGAAGAAAACAGCACTTTATATATCTTTAGTGATGGTGCTTATGAAATTAATCAGTCAGATGAGGAAATTTGGGGTATTGATGCTTTCATCGACTTACTAACTAAATATAGCCTAGAAGATACCTCTAACCTCTATCAACTATTAGCGAAGATTCTCACCTTAAATGCTCAAAATAATCTTGATGATGATTTATCTTTGGTAAAAGTTAATTTTGGTTAGGATAGTCAATTTTTGTATTGTTTAGCAACTTACTGTCTTGCCAATACTTGGCGATTGAATTCATCCTGGTCAGCAAAGGTTTGAAAAATTCTATCCATTTTAGGTATCGGCTCAAATAACATCCTGACTTGATCGCTAATCGAACAGATAAAAAGTTTAGTATTAGCATTTCGCGCCATTTGCATTGCTGAGACTAAAGCACCTAAACCAGAGCTATCAATAAACTTTACTTCTTTAAGATCAAGCAACAAAATATCGGCTCCATTGGCCACACTGTTGCCAACTTCACGACGTAATTCATTACCTCTAATACCATCTAATATTCCAGATAGCTCTAGTACTGTTACACTCAACTTCATGGTTTTTCTTTTCCGATTATTTTGCTTGATAATTATATATTTCTATTTTGGCATTGTTCTAATGTAAACCGTAATAGATATAACAATCCTAAATCATTCGTGAACAACAAGATCCCCGACTTCTCAAAGAAGTCGGGGATCTGAGCCTCTCAATTTTCACAAATCAAATCCTTAGCGTAGTGTTTACTTTATGTCTAAAGTTTTCTATTAACCGTCAACAGTCAACTGTAGCTATTTTGCAGTTTGTTGCTTGCGTTTCATTTTCAATGCTAGTGCGATCGTTGCCAGCACACCAAAAACAGCATTAGGTTCTGGGACTGAAGCCTGATTATCCACAGTTCCTGTTTTGTCAATGTTTACCAATATGTTTCCAGTATTGTCACTATAGAAAATATCGTTCACAGCCAAGAACAAAAACTTAGCCGTGGTGGGAATCGTAAGTGTCGTCTCACGGAAGATACCAAAAACACCATCAAAAAATGTTTGTTGACCGCAGGTTCTGTTAGGATCACTCAAGTTTGCACCATTACACATATAAGCATTTTTGCCAGAGTCAAAGGTAGAGTCTGGGAAGGCGGTAGAATCAAACAAAGTGTTAGAAGTCCAGGTGTTCGGAGTGTAGCTATATTGATTGGCGTCTTGCTGATTGAGGGCTACACTATCAACCACACGTTTTTCAGAAGATGTATCAAGGAGCTGATCTGAGGTACTGAATACCCCGATCGTCATGTCGTTCGTTTGACCTGGATTCCAAACACTCGTGTTAAACATACCAGAAATATTCAGGTTGATGGAGTCCCCACCTTTCAAACCCAAATCTGCTAGGGATATGGCTTTAGTGTTACCAGCAACAGTATTCACACCTTGGTAATAAGTTGCGTCACTGTAGGTTTTCAAAAAGGTGTATGTAGGATCGATTGTCAGGGATGCGGCTTCAGCTTTGTTAACGGTAGAGAATGCTCCTAGTCCTACTAGACTAGAAACCATTAAATCACCTAGAAATTTTTTCATATTCTTGAATTGATTGTGTGTAAATCTATGTTAATCAATAACCTATATTTTTTGTATAATTTTACACATATAATTGGTGAAAATTAGATAGGCTTTATCGGGAAAATTCGGAATAATTCAGTATTTTAACTTAAAAATATTAAACTATTTTTTACTTTTATTCAAAGTCTAATTCTTGATGATGTGTACCTTTAATGTGTAGTAGCATTCGCCCTACAGCCCTTTGGGCATCCTACGGCAGGCGTGCCGGAGGCATCATTCTATTTGCCAAAGACTTTTCAAACATTCTCTTAGGCTTCTTTCGGAGGTTGCCAAACAGATGCACGGATGATGGCCGATAAAAGTAACAAGTTATATATAGCCCATCCACCATTGAGTAGGTGAACCCAAGGATTATTTAGATGACCAATTGCAAAGCGGTAAAGGCTCCATAATATCCCCAAAATAGTGAGGATAAAGACAACTAGCTGTGGCCAAACCAGCCGGAGATAAATACCAGATTGCCTTTGCTTAGGTGTGACTTCAAAATTGATTTTTTGTCCTGTAAACACACTCCATACGGCTTGGATTAGCAACGGGAATAATGCGATCGCATATTGTTCAGAACGCCAAACTTCTGTAGCTGGAATACCCCAGGTAGCTGCTAAGAATGTGAGCCGGTTGATAATGAAAGCTGGTAAAAAGTGGATAGCAAAGTCGAACCCGTAGGTTTTAACTGGAACAATGTCCGCAAAAAAATAGATAATTGGACAAGAAATAAAAACCAGAGTTGCAAAACCAGAGAAATAACTATACATCGTCTTGAAATATTGCAACCTCTGCCAAACTGTTAACCCTGATTTTGTTAGTGGATTTTCCCTAACTAGCACTTGGATAGTTCCTTGTGCCCAGCGTAGTCGCTGTTTCAGAGTAGAACTTAAGTCATCTGGTGCTAAACCTTCTGCTAAAAGTTCATTGTGATAAATTGATTTCCAGCCAGCACTGTGCAGACGCATAGCTGTGTTCATATCTTCTGTAATGCTATTACTTGATACTCCACCAACTAAATCAAATTCATCTAAACGTTTTTCATCTTTGGCAAATTCATCAGCAAAATTTTGCAGTCCGACACTCACTAATGCCTCACGTCTCAATATCGCATTTGTGCCTGTATAGAAAGCTGCATTCATGCCATCTTTCCCTTGTTGAAGTGGCCCATAAAATAAATTTGCTCGATGTCCAAAAGGATCGCCTGGAGGAATATTGTAAAAATCCTGGCGAGTCTGGACAAAAGCAATTTGATTCTGGTCGTATTTTCCGGTTGAAAGATTATAGGTGTAGAAATAAGGCAAAACTCGCTTAAGAAAATTTGGCTTGGGAATGTGGTCGGCATCTAAAGTAACAATAAAATTTCCTGCCGTTTCTCCCGAAAAAATTGCATAATTGATGTTTCCTGCTTTAGCATGATGGGCTACGCCAGGTGTTTTGGGACGAGCAATGTAACGAAATCGGGAGAGTTCCACAAGTTCCAGTTCTTTCTTGCGAATAGCTTCTTCTAAGGCTTTGCGTTCGGTAGTGAGGCGATGGCTAATACTTTGATCGGTCGGAGGTAGCCAAAGAATAAACTGTCGTAGACTTTGTACAAATTTGGTAGTCAACTCGTTAGCCACTGCTTCTGATGATGTTTGCAACCATTGTTCTGCGGCTTCAGTCTTAGGTGTGAGATTTTCCAGTTGCTTCAGGCGTTCCAACAAATAAGAGTGTTCTACATCAATCCGATTTGCTTCTTGTTGTAGTTTTGGTGACTGCAAATCTTCAATACATAATCTTTCTGTCATAGCCCGCATATCAGCCGAGTTACCATCATCTAAGATATAAACACGTAACTTAGTTGGCGGATAATCCATTGCCAGAGCAGCTTTAGTAGTTTTTTCTACAATTTCCGGTGGTTCGTTGTAGCACGTCACAAATACATCCACTGTTGGCCAGTCGGATCTGGGTATGGGTGGGGTCATCTGGTCGAGAGACTTAACCTGTCGCACTAAAGGACGCCACAAGCCAATTACAAACATTACGCCGCCGAAATAACTATAAATTTCTGCTATTAACAAAGGAATAGAGATCCAGAGTGCATCAAAATTAATGGAATGGGTGATGCGCCATTGCAAATACCAGATCCCAAAAATTAAATTTATTTCTGCTAAGTAACGAAATAACAGCGTCCTTTTTTTGAGTGATGAGCGACTGTTACCAGAGAAGTTTGAGGAATTATCACTAATAGAAACTGAAGTCATCTGAGTAGTATCTTAGATTTAGGATTTTATCAAGAAGAATGAAGAATTCAGGAGTCAGAATTCAGTATAAATTATGTATGAGTGGATGAGATCCCAATATTGCTGATTTATCGTTACACACAACATCGATTGCAAAATCACCTTTGTTCTATTTAACTCATCTACATTCCCTCAGAATAAGTATTCCCTAATTGAATTCATTATTAACAACCTATTAATCAATGCGGTTCAGTTAAGGCTAAAAACTAAAACTGGCGTAGGTTGGGTTGAGGAACGAAACCCTACATTATCAAGGCTTTGTTGGGTTTCGCTGTCGCTCAACCCAACCTACTATTCTTCTTAACTGAACTGTATTGACCTATTAATAGAGTTGGTAAAAAAAAGACGCAGGGACATATCTTATCCCTGCGTTTGTCGATCTCAGTGTCAGTTACTACCTGAAACCCAGTAACTTCCAGAACTATCAGAAATTAACTTGGTTTGTTGTGTAGCAGCGTTGGGTAAACCTCGCCCAGAATTTCCCTGAGCAACTTCTTGCCACCAAGGAGATTTCATATTATTGGTGGGACGAATTAGAGGTTGTTGATTTATCACCTTGTACAGCAAGGATTGCAAAATCATACTGTTGGTGCTGCTGGTGAAACCAACTGCCGTTTTACCTGTGGTTTCATAAAAACCCTCATAAAATCCGGCTAATGGGTTATATAAGTCAGTCGTTCCTTGTAGTAAATCTTGACTATACTTGTTTTCTGGAAGCAGAGCATGATAGGCAAAAGCAACTGCTGTACTTACTAATCGCCCCTTTGCTACAGTTTGTCCATCATCTCCTAAAGCTACCCAAGACTCACCTTTTCCGGTAATTGTGCTATTGACAGTGTAAGGCTTACGATCGATCAAGGTGGTAGCTGAGGCTGTGAGGGTGCCGGTGCGACGGTAACGTTCAGCTTGCGCCTGGAAAATTGGCTCAAAAAGCGATCGCATTTGTGGATCTAATCCAAACTCCAGCGCATAGAGTAAGAAAGGATTGCTAACTGTGTATTGGTTAACTTTGGAGTTGGTATCTGTGCGGTGGCGTTGAATTGGTACTTTTACTCCCTCTACTGAAACAGTTTGATATTCACCACCAACAGCAGAATGTTCAACATTAAATCCCCATAATTGAAAAGCACGGGCTGCATATTCTTCATACCCCAAACGGGTTTCCGGGTTGACACGGATCTGCGATCGCCCCTCTTGCTCTTTGGTAACGATCGCACTGGAGAGAATACCATCGCGCACCACACGCAAGTATGACCAATCTAGGACAATTTTATCTACCGCAGCCGTGTATTCTGGATGACAGCTTTTTAAATTGTAAAGCGCTGCCAGCATTCTCCCTAAATCTAAAGCTGACCAGCCGTTACCTTCTGGGGCTGGATTTCCACCATAATCTATTGGTTGGAGCGATCGCGTATCATAACCTCGACCGGGCAATTCTAAACCAAACAACGGTAACTTTGTCAAGGCTGCTAACAGATGTCGGGTGCGTTGGTCAAATTCCTTGGGAGTAATTATATCAAGCGATCGCGCTGCATAGATTGCTGCGAGATAATCTCCTAAGCCCCAGAGAGTTGCACCTTTGAAATCACTGCGATCGTCAATTAGCCCACTCTTGGAATGATAATTCGCTTGAAAATATCGCCAAGCCGCCTCTGCATAACGCCGTTCAATCACCGTCAGCGAGCGATTTAGTTTCAGGTTACATGATGACTGGGCGCTACCCACCGGTGGAATAGGTGCAACGACCACTTCAGTGATTTTAGAAGAATCCGCAGGAGTTGGGGTAGGAGTCGTAACAGTAGAATTTGGTTGATTTGAGCATGTTACCAGAGGAGCCTTTTGACTGGGCTTGTCAGTAGATACACTTGCAGAAGTAGAATTCCCTTGATTTGAAGGTGTTGCAGCAGAAGCATTTTCACTGGGCTTACCAGTAGACACACTCGCAGAACCAGAAGCAATTAAAGGGTGATTTCCCTTAGCTTTGTAGTATAAAATCTCCAAAATCAGCCCATTAGTATTACCTGTCAAAGCTTTATTGGGTTGTTTTGATTCTTCATAAATCCCAGCATAATAACCACTATCATCAGGGCTGCGAAGATCCTTGACTGCATCAAAAAGTTTTTGAGCATAAGCATTATCTGGAAAAAGATAGCGCCAGCCAAAAGCTGCTTTAGTGCTGATGCTGCGAAATTGGGGATAAGGTTGATTGGTATCGGTAATTGTTGCCCAGTTTGTACCGTTGGCGTAGACGGTGTTGTAAAGAAAATAAGGCGCTTGGTCGATATTATCTTCTGTAACAGCAGTTAACTGCCCTGTGGTATCGTAACGCCGTTTTTGCACATCTAAAACCCTGGCAGCAAAATCAGCTAACTCACCTTGCAAACCAAACTCAATCCCCTCAAGGATATAAGACTCACTAACAACGTAATTATTAGCGTTGGTGCTTTGAAAGTCACGGCTATCAACGGGAATTTGCACACCATTTATTTCGACTAACTTAAACGGTTCTAAAGCAATAGCCTTGGGTGCTGCAAAACCCCAAAGTTCATAACCCCTAGCGCCGTATTCTTCGTAGCCAAGTCGTCCTTCTTGCACCAGTAACGTTTTGTTATCTGGGAGAACAGTAGCGCCAAAAAGTTGTCCATCTTTGAGCGATCGCGCCACTTGCCACTTTGTTACAATTCCTTTAAGCCAATCATTATATTGGGGATGACAGGTACGGATAACATCAAACGCCGCCAAGATTCGCCCAACATCCAAAGCAGACCAACCAAGACCCCGTTCAACGGGATTGTTGCCATAATCAACCATTTGTCCGTTAGCTGCGTTATAGACTTTATTTGGCAAAGCATCCTCAAATAACTTCAAGCTACTGAGAGTCGTTAAAAATTTGTTGAGACGAGTATCAAAATCTTTTTGGTCAGTAATATTCAACCAGCGTGCAGCATTCAATGCCATCAGGTAATTACCCATATCCCAGAGTGTACCTGAAGGATAACCCCCAGTAGAATTGGTAAATCCCGTTGCTGGCTGATAGTTTTTGACAAAATACTGCCAAGCACCGCGAGCATAAGTTTGTTCTTCTGGTGTGAGCGGGGCTGTAATATTGCTACAGCTATTGGAATCACCAGCAATATTAGAATTCTCTGCCAAACTACGTATTGGTATATAGAATAAAAATTGTAAAAATGTTCCAACTAGGAACAATGCAATCCATCTCAACAGCTTTTGTTGATGGTGCTTGTATAACATGTGCAAAAAAGGAATTAGGGGTTAGCAACGTCATAGCACATCTGTACAGCTATATTCAGAAATAAAGATGTATTGAATCAGTTAAGTAGCGGTAGCCAATGATATTCGGAAAAATTCTGGACATCAGGGTGAACTATACGGAAATTTTCTATACTGTTTCCTTAAACAGGGACTGTATACGGAAGAAGTTTGTATTTTGCCCAAAATATCGATTAATAGAATCCTTATACAGCAAGGCTTACAGCCTTAACGTAACTTTCGGTACGATTGCTCACTTGACCAAAGAGGCAGGGAGCAGGGAGCAAGGGGGAGAACCCCATAAATAAATTTAGGGGCTTGAAAACGGACGCATTATTTCTCGTGCTACGCATCGACGCTCGATAGCGTAGCGTTAGCGACGTAGGAGCGTCTGACTCGCTAACGCTGCCCTATCGAAATAAATATTTAAGATTCGGGCATAAATAAATTTAGGGGCTTGAAACCCTTGATTGCTGGGGAATTCCAGAATCTTTCTCCCCCTGCCCCCTGCTCCCCTGCCTCTTTGGTCAGGTGGACTTCTGGGTGTTAGTTGTATTTCAAAGTTGGGAAGAATGTATTTAGTGAAACTACGCAAACAACATTTGGCTTCATTTTTGCTGACTTTAAACCTCTTGGCTTTTTTGTTTCACACGGCCTTACATTTGGCTGACCTATCTTATCAACAGATTCGCTCTCTTTTGGGTACTCGCAAACGATTCTTTAATGATTTGCGTACCTTAACTACCTACTTTATTTTTGATTCGTGGCGGCATTTGATTTCTTTCATACTAAATGAATTTGACCCCATTTGTCTAGCCAATTCCTCTTAGAAAGCCAAATTTAGAATTGCTGCGAATACACAAGCTAGCAGCCAGAAAACTATTTGGCGGCAAGTTTTTTATTTACAACTACAGTATCGACCTATGGCAGATAGTTTTGTACTTTATCTCTTTATTTCTCGACATAGTTTGCTCACTAGGTTGATTTGGGGATGCCTACAACTTCAATTGGGAGTAATTTGTAGCATAGGGATTTGGACATTCTCGGAAGCTAAGTTACAAGCTGCCCAAGCACATCAGACCTGGAAATCACTTTCAGAATTCACTGAGGGAGTTACCAAAGTAAATCCTGAACCAACACCTATTTTGATAGCGGCACCTGAAAACTTCAATCCTGATTTGCAATTACCGCCAAAAACTTCCACCGAAGCACCGCAAAATTCTAGCCCACCAAAAACTTCCACTGAAGCACCGCAAAATTCTAGCCCGCCAAAAACTTCCACCGAGCCAAGAACGCCGGATGCAGTTTTGGAAAGCATTCATACGGACTATCGCTATGACACAGATAACTTTGGCCAAACCAATTTATTTTTTGAACCAACGGCTCAGTTTCGATTGAGTAATGGCAATAAAATATTTTTCAAGACGGGTTTTAACTTATTTGAGCAACGCGGTGTTGAATCAATTACAAATTTTCCCTTGCAAGTTGGATGGCAAGGAAAAATTGGGAAAGCAACTCTGCAAACAGCAGCCGGAGTCGATATCTTTAATCGTTTACCTACAGCTATTAATCTCAATGCAAAGGTGGAGGTTCCCATTGCGCCACCGCGAGTTTCGTCATCAGGTCAATTGCTATCGGCAGTAGTACTATCAGGTAATTTAGAACAAGGGCCTTATAAATCCAACGCCCGAACTTTAGAAAATCAAATTACTGCTTGGCGATTTGGGCCTGATTTATACTGGCAGATTGACCGTAAAACCAGTTTCTTTTCATCATTGCGTTTGGGTAGTTACAACGATGGTAATTCTGAGGTGCAGTCATTTAGTCGGCTAGAGCGCAAGTTCGGACAGTTTTCTCTGGCAGCTAACTTATTCACTTGGAATTTCGATCGCAATTTAGAACGCACAAGTGGCTATTTTTCCCCATCAGATTTTCTAGTTTACAACGCTGAGGTCGGTTGGGAAGGAGATATTGCTAATTTTTTACGGTGTCGCCTCGCTGCCAACTTAGGACAGCAACGACTTAACGGAGAATTTGACAATGCCAATACCTATCAAACGCGCTGTACGGTAAAGTTTTCACCTGATGTAGAGGCAGACCTTGGCTATACCTTTAGTAATGTCCGCAATCAAGAAACTGGGGGAAGTGCCTACGGTGGTAATTCCTTGGCAGGACAGTTGCGGGTGAAATTTTAGGAAGCAGAAGGTAAACCCAATAAATAATCTAAAATCTAAAATCCAAAATGGTATAAGGCTTAAAAATGAAAGCACCATTACCTGATAATGAAGAACAGCGAATCGAATCTCTTTTGGAGTATAAGATTCTCGATACTCGCTCGGAAGCTGCCTTTGACGATCTTACCGGTCTAGCCTCATATATTTGTGGAACTCCCATTGCTTTAATCAGTTTAGTTGATAGCGATCGCCAGTGGTTCAAGTCTAAAGTTGGAATGGAAGCTCTAGAAACACCGCGAGATTTGGCATTCTGCGCCCATGCTATTCTGCAACCTGAAGTTTTTATTGTGCCTGATGCCACACTTGACGAAAGGTTTGCGACAAACCCGCTAGTTACCTCTGATCCAAATGTTCGGTTTTATGCTGGTGTACCCATAACTAACCCAGAAGGATATGCACTAGGAACGCTTTGTGTAATTGACCGTGTACCAAGAAACCTCTCGCCAGAACAAGTTGAAGCGTTACGAATCATTGGTCGCCAGGTAATCAAGCAACTAGAAATGCGGCGCAACTTAGCAAGTTTAGTATTGGCGAGTCATCCACGCAAACAGGCACAGAAGGGACGCAAACAATTTTTTAAAAAAGTAGCGGTTGGGTTTGGGTTAGCATCAGCAATTTTAGTTTTGATTGGTGTAATTTATTATCAAAATACACGTTTATTGATTGATACTAGTAATCAGGTACAAAAAACCCAAGGAAAAATCAATAAACTGGAAGAATTACTGTCCGAGATGAAGGATGCTGAAACTGGACAAGGTGGTTATATCCTCACTGGGCAAGAAATTTATCTGGAACCTTATCAAGCAGCAGTTGCAAACATTGATCGAGAAATTGTAGAACTGAAGAATTTAATCACAGATCAACCTAGCCAAGAAAAGCAGTTTGCCACCCTTGAATCTCTGATAGCTGCAAAACTTGCCATACTCAAGCAGACTATATACCTGCGTCAAAATCAGGGATTTGACGCAGCGTTGCAGGTAATCCAGACAAATCAGGGAAAATATCTCATGGATGATATCCGCAAGGTCATCCATGATATTGAGACTGAGGATAGAAGGTTGCTTCAACAGCAGTCACAAGCTGCAAGAACCAGTGCTAACAAGACGGTTTTGACACTTGCGATCGCTATTTGCCTAAGTTTTATCATTCTGGCTATAGTCTACTACTTGATTTCTCGTGAGGTAAAAGAACGTAAATTAACAGAGGAAACACTCAACCAAGAACGCAACTTTATCTCAGCAGTCCTTGATACAGCCAGCGCTTTGGTAATAGTTCTGGACACACAAGGGCAAATCGTTCGCTTCAATCAAGCTTGTGAACAAACAACTGGTTACTCATTTGATGAGGTGAGAGGAAGGCATTTCTGGAACTTGTTTTTACTTCCTGAAGAGATAGAACCGGTTAAAGCAGTTTTTGAGCAGTTGCGAATTGGTGAAGCGCCCAAAGAATACGAAAACTATTGGGTAGCAAAGGATGGCAGTCGGCGGCTAATTTCATGGGCTAACACTATTTTGCAAGACGAAAATGGTAGTATTGAATACATTGTTAGCACAGGTGTAGACATCAGCGATGTCTACGACGAGCTTCGCTTACGCAAACGAGCAGAACAGCATCTCAAAGCCCAGTATTCTACAACGCGCGTCTTAGCAGAGTCCACAACAATTAATCAAGCTATGCCCCAAATCCTCCAAGGAATCTGCGAGAGTTTGGGATGGGATTTAAGTGAAATTTGGATGGTAGATCAGCAAGCAAATCTACTGCGGCTACTAAATTCTTGGTATAAAATATCTTCCAAAATGCAAGAATTTGAAATCTTCAGTCAGCAGATCACCTTTGCACCAGGAATTGGCCTACCTGGTCGTGTATGGGCGAGTGGCGAACCTGTTTGGATGACTGATGTAGTTAAAGATAACGATTTTGTCCGCTCTCAAATCGCTGGACAAGTAGAACTGCATGGAGCTTTTGGTTTTCCGATCCGTAGTGGTAAAAACATTCTTGGTGTCATTACCTGCTTTAGCCATGAAATTCAGCAACCTGACCCAGATTTGGCAAAAGTGATGAATTCTATTGGTGAGCAAGTAGGGCAGTTTATTGAACGCAAGCAAGCAGAAGATGAACTCCAGCGCCAAAATTTGCGATCGCAACTATTTACTGAAATTACCCTTAAGATTCGTCAGTCTTTGCAAATCAAAGAAATTCTCCAAATCACTGTTACAGAGGTACAAAAAATTCTCCATAGCGATCGAGTTTTAATTTATCAACCTTTGGCAGATGAATCTGGAGCCACCGTGGTTGAGGCAGTAGTTTCTGGCTGGCTGGCAATCAAAGAGAACAAACTCACCGATGCTTACTTTCAAACAGAATACATACAGCAGTACTATCTACAGCAGTACCGTCAAAAACGGAATCTGGGGCTTGCTGAATTGGATATAGCTGAAGCCGAAAAAAGCCACATGGAATTACTGCAAAAATTTGGAGTCAAGTCCCATTTGGTCATACCCCTGCTTGTCAAAGAAGAACTCTGCGGTTTGCTGATTGTCCATCAGTGTGGCAGTTCCCGCCACTGGTCTAGCTTTGAAACTCATCTTTTACGGCAAATAGCTGACCAAGTAGGTATTGCCTTAGCCCAAGCCCAAATGTTAAACGCCGAAACTCAACAGCGACGAGAACTCGAAATTGCCCGTCACCAAGCTGAATTAGCTTCTCAAACCAAAAGTGCCTTTTTGGCGAACATGAGCCATGAAATTCGGACTCCGATGAATGCTGTGTTAGGGATGACAGGTTTAATGTTAGAAACTCCCTTAAACCCTGAGCAACGGGATTTTATCGAGACAATTCGCATTAGTGGAGATGCTCTCTTAACCCTAATCAACGAAATTTTGGATCTGTCCAAACTTGAGGCTGGGGAAATGGCACTAGAAACTCTAGATTTTGACTTATCTACCTGTGTGGAAGAGGTGTTGGAATTATTGGCTCTCTCAGCCCATAATAAGGGATTAGAAATTGCATCGTTGATCTATAGCAACGTCCCCACCCACCTTCAAGGCGATGCTGGCCGGCTGCGGCAAATTCTCATGAACTTAATTAGCAATGCGATCAAGTTCACCAGCGATGGAGAGGTAGTATTAAAAGCAGAATTGCGTACAGAAGACTCTACTACAGCCACCATTTGTTTTGCCATTAAAGATACCGGTCTTGGCATTACCCCTGAAGACAAAAGCAAACTCTTTATGCCATTTACCCAAGTAGATGCTTCCACCACCCGCAAATATGGCGGCACAGGTTTGGGATTAGCCATCTGCAAGCAACTAGTGAGCTTGATGGGAGGAGAAATTGGCGTAGAAAGTCGGTTAGGGAAAGGATCTAAGTTTTGGTTTGAAGTAACTCTTGCCAAGCAACTTCACCCTATTTCTTCACAAGGCGATCGCTTAGACAACGCCAAGAGCGATCGCGAACTTTTGCTAAATCGCCGCTTGTTAGTGGTAGATGATAATGCCACTAATCGCAAAATCATCCACCATCAAGCTACCCGTTGGGGGATGCAGGTAGACCAGGCTGCTTCAGCTACTACTGCCCTCATTGCTATTCAGGAGGCTGCCAAGCAAAAAAATCTCTATGACATTGCTGTGATTGATATGCAGATGCCAGAAATAGATGGCATGACTTTAGGAGAACAAATTAAAGCAAACTCAGCGATCGCTAGTCTACCTTTGATTATGCTTACCTCTACTAATCAACGCGATGAAATCCAACGGACGCTAAAAATAGGATTTGCGGCTTATTTGGTCAAACCTGTTAAGCCGTCTCGACTCCTCGATACCATCATGACTATTTTAGGAACGCAGATAAAGGAGGAGACAGAAGTTAAAATTCAGAATTCAGAATTTAAAAGTCAGGAGTTAAAACTAAAAAATTACGAAAACAATAGCAACGATCCTTGTCCTAGCTCCCGCCTCCCGGCTCGTGACTCACATAAATTAAGAATTCTCGTAGCTGAAGATAATCTAGTGAATCAGAAAGTAGCTTTGAAGCAACTTCAAAGTCTGGGTTATAGCGCTGATGTCGCTGGTAATGGCAAAGAAGTTTTACAGCTATTAGAAAAAATTCCCTACGATTTAATTCTGATGGATTGCCAAATGCCAGTTCTCGACGGTTTTGAAACCACAAAAGAAATTCATCGTTGGCAAGAAAGCAGCTTTGCTGGTGGTTGTCGTCCTGTAATAATTGCGATGACGGCTAATGCCATGAAAGAAGACCAACAAATGTGTCTAGATGCCGGAATGGACGACTATCTAAGTAAGCCAGTAATGAAAGAAAAATTGGCTGCGGCGCTACAGCGTTGGGGAGGTGTGATATTCATAGTCAAAGAAACAGCTGCCTTTGAGCAGAAAGTTTCTCCAACAGATACAGGTTCAGTTAATCTCCCAATTGATTGGGAACGCTTACATCAACTCTCAGAAAACAACCCAGAATTTGAATTGGAACTACTGCAAATATTTGTTGAAGATATTCAACCCCGGCTAGAGATCGTTAAAATAGCGATCGCATCTCATGATTTTGACCAAATAGCGCTTCAATCACATCAAATTAAAGGTACTAGTATCAATATGGGAGCAACAACGATGCATCTGGCAGCAGAAAGACTAGAACAACTAGCTTACAATCAAGAACGTCGAGGTACTACTAACTTAATCTCAGACTTAGAAGATTTTGTTAAACGCATTCAAGAATTTTTAACCAACACTGCTAACTCTGCCAATTCTAAAATCTAAAATTGAAGGGAGCATCCCAATTTTGCTTAAATCTTTTCCCTCACCCCCAGCCCCTCTCCCAAAGATGGGAGAGGGGAGACATAATTCTAGTTCCCCTTCTCCCAAAGATGGGAGAAGGGGTTAGGGGATGAGGGCTATCAAGGTTTTTGCACATTTGGGATGCTCCCAAATTGAATGACTCCCAACTCCTACTGTAACTTTAGTAAGATTTACTAATAAATAAACAGTAACGATGATCTCCTGTCGGCTTATAACTCAACTTATCGGCAATGACGGACATAATTTTTAAACCACGCCCACGTGCTTGCTCATTCTCCTCAAATTCCGATATTTGTTGCAATTGCTGCTCTAAGTCAAAAGGTTCGCCTTGAGACCAGATCCGAATTTCTATATATTCATTTAACCGCACAGCTTCTATCTCAATAGGAGTTTCAAGAGGTAAATTTTTGTGGGCATGTTCAACAATGTTAGTAAAACCTTCTATCATAAGTGTTTGACATTGCCACCAAATTTCTTTATTGGCAATAGGTGGTTGATTTATCTGCTCGAACCAAGATAATACCTGATGCGATACTGTGAGGTCTGTGTTGACTTTTAGAGAAATTTTATTTTTCACTTCTTAACAAAATTAAATGTTTTTAAATCATCATATTCGGGAATTAATTTATTTAATTTGAGTATTTTCACTATACATTCTAAATTAAATTTCATATAAGTTTAATTAGAGCAATTACGTCTTTTTAATTCTACTTAGTAAAATTTAACTTATGTTTAAAATTCTGGTTATTGATGATGACCCTATAGTGCGGACAGTACTGAAAAAAACACTCGAAAATCAGGGTTATGATATCAGTATCGCCAAAAATGGCGAGGAAGGAATTACACAAGCACAATTATTACATCCGGCTCTGATTATCTGTGACTGGATGATGTCTCCGGTCGATGGGCTAGAAGTGTGTCGTCGAATTAGAAAAGATCCAGAGTTGACAACTACTTTTTTTATTCTATTGACAGCAAGGGGAGCAGCTCGAGGAGAGGAAGAAGATAGAGTTAAGGGACTTGACGCTGGAGCCGATGAGTTTATCTCTAAACCAATAGAGATGAATGAATTGAAAGCACGGGTAAGAGCAGGGCTAAGATTACACCAGCTAAATCAGGATTTACAAAGTAAAAAAGAAGCTTTGGAGACACTAAATCAAGATTTACAAACCCAAAAGCAAATTTTGGAAGCAGAATTAGCTGAGGCTGCTGATTATGTGCGATCGCTTCTACCCTCACCGCTTGTAGGAGCAGTAACTACAGAAAATCTGTTTATTCCCTCAACCCAGCTAGGGGGCGATTGCTTCGACCATCATTGGATTGACGAGGATAATTTGGCAATTTATTTGTTAGATGTATCAGGTCATGGGGTTGGTTCAGCCCTCCTATCTGTATCAGTGTTGAATGTTTTGCGATCGCAATCCCTACCAAATACTAACTTTTGTCAACCAAGTGAAGTCTTGAAAGCCCTAAATCACGCCTTCCAAATGAATAAGCACGGTGATAAATACTTCACAATCTGGTATGGAGTTTATCACCGCCTTAAACGTCAACTGATTTATGCCAACGCCGGACATCCACCAGCTTTACTATTATCTAATACCTGTACTACAAGCATTCAAGTCAAACAACTAAGTTCTTTAGATTTACCAATTGGCTTTTTACCTGATGTCCAATTTGAGGATGCTATTTTTGAGATTGAAGAAAACAGCACTTTATATATCTTTAGTGATGGTGCTTATGAAATTAAGCAGTCAGATGGGGAAATTTGGGGTATTGATGCTTTCATCGACTTACTAACTAAATATAGCCTGGAAGATAGCTCTAACCTCTATCAACTATTAGCGAAGATTCTCACCTTAAATGCTCAAAATAATCTTGATGATGATTTATCTTTGGTAAAAGTTAATTTTGGTTAGTCCAGTCAAGCGCGCATATTTCAATTTTGCATTGCTAACACTTGGCGATTGAATTCTTCTTGGTCAGCAAAGGTTTGAAAAATTCTATCCATTTTAGTTAGCTCAAATAACATCCTGACTTGATCGCTAATCGAACAGATAAAAAGTTTACTATTAGCATTTCGCGCCATTTGCATTGCTGAGACTAAAGCACCTAAACCAGAGCTATCGATAAACTTTACTTCTTTCATGTCAAGCAACAAAATATCGGCTCCTTTTGCCATAATTCCACTAACTTCACGGCGTAGCTCGTTACCTCTAATACCATCTAAAATTCCTGACAATTCTACTACTGTTACGCTCAGATTCATGGTTTTTTACTATTATTTTATTAAAATATGTATTTATATTTTGGCACTGACATAAGGTAAACTGCAAGAGAGGTAGCAAGATTTTTACGATTTATATGCAATTAGCTATCTTTGATGACTCGGTGATTATTAGCTATTGCTGTGAAAAAGCTAGCATCTACACATTGTCGGGAAATTTCAAAAGCTTCAAAATATCCATCCTTCTGACCTAACTCCCGTGCCCAAAAACGAGATAAAAAGAGTTAGTCTAACTAAGAATGTAAAGTTTTGTATCAGCTTTCAACAGACCTCTCCCTGATTTTTCTAAGCAAAATCGTCCCTCTCCCAGCCTTAAACTTTAGTTCAAGGCTGGGAGAGGTTTGTCGAACTTACGTTAATTTTATTCTTTCTTAATTCCGCTACCAGGAAAAACCTTTTAAAACACAGAGATATAAAATATACTAAGAGTAAATACACAGAAAACTGAAACAGTTCTCTGTGAGTACTCATTTTTTCATATAAAGGGGTGCATTATGGAATATCTTGCTTATTCTCAGATGTTTATTGCTCAAGAAGAGGCATCTCGAAACACCAAATATAATTCGTATAAATCTCAATTAGATAGCAAAAAACCTCTTAAATCTTCTGACATAGTTATTACTAAAGAAGAGGCATCTGGAATCACCAAAGCTAAATTTAATTGGAAAAAACTTCTTAAATCTTCAGCTTGGTTAGCTTTAGCTGGTGTTGGTGTATTACTTATTGCTGCTGCCCAAATTCAAATAAGTTCGGCTGCATTTGTCAAGACTAACGGCAGTTGTTTGCGTATCCGTACAGGCCCAAGCACTAACTACTCCTATGTGGATTGTGTATCAAATGGCGCAACACTTCCAGCCATTGAAAGATATGAAAACGGTTTTGCTAGGCTTTCTACAGGTAGATATGTTTTTGCTCGATGGGTTGGTGATAGACCTAACAATCCTCCTGTGATTAGACCTGGTGGTGTTGGCGGTTCGGTTATTCTTACCCGTGGTTCTAGAGGTCTGCTTGTAAGAGACGTTCAAACAGCTTTAGGTAATCTCAGAGTTGATGGAATTTACGGTCAAGAAACTGTTAACCGAGTCCGAAGCTTTCAAACAAGTAAAGGTCTACTTGTAGATGGTACGGTCGGGCCTGAAACACGAGCAGCTTTAGGTATTTAACCAGAAGTCACCCTTTGAAAATCTCGTTTCTAAGTTCTACTATTTTTTTGTAGGATGGAAAGAAATCTGAGTGAACTACCCACACTGACTTGGAGTACCAAGTACAGTTTGGGCTTCTGTAATCACGGGGGAATGCCCAAACTTAGACTTTCGCCCAAGTTTAGGACTTACCTCCCCTCCTACAGCAGAGACGGCTG